>ERZ889078.292-NODE-292-length-45610-cov-10.527055_pt1 | contig 45610 bp, 22 predicted proteins | sample MGYA00521266_ERZ889078 | MGnify/ENA primary metagenome ERZ889078 (study PRJEB32303, sample SAMEA104408618) | aquatic metagenome | biome: Brackish water; feature: Pelagic; material: water | place: Baltic Sea | collected 2014-06-16T06:34:00 | depth 76,534 m ... | reverse complement strand
TCACATAATATGATAATAAAAATATAAGAACAAAATTAGTGGGATAAACATGTTTAATAAAAAAAACAGAATTTTAATAACGTTGGCGCTAGCATTATTACTAAATAATGCGTTTGGACAGAGTTACAGTACAAATAATCCGGGTACACTTAACTTACCGCCCAACCCCAATATAACCGTAAATATTACCGGACCGGTATTGACGACGGACTGGAGTGCCAGCCTGGCTTTCAATCTGCTCACGGGTGAAGATCGAACTTCACCACTTATTGCTGATCCACTCACATTTATCTGCGATGCACATGACGGACTGATCATGGGTCCAATCGGGGATATGTACATGGCAGGTTCTCCTGGAGATGAAATCGCATTTGCCTACAATCATCTACAAGATTTATCAGTTACTTCGCTGAATATGCCAGTCAGTAATCCACTGATGGATGATTATTCTGACTGGTCGGTAACTGCTTCTTGGAATTCGGGTTCTTTCAAAACAGTGATGGCTCATGGAAGTCCGTTTGCCTATTTTTATAGTGAAAACGGCATAGATGTAAATGCATTGGACGCACCCGGTATCTGGTACAATAATGAAAATATTTTGGGTATTTCTGTTAATGGTCATCACTATGGACTTTTTGCACCATCAGGATCAGTTTGGACTCAAACTGGATCACATCTACAAAATAATTTGAATGGCTTGGATTATTGTTCAATTGCTCTGCTTCCCAATGATCTGACCAGTACAATCGAATACTTCGAATCATTTGCTTACAATTTTATTAACAACACCGTTGTGGATTATGAATATGATCAATCTAATTCCCAAGTACGTGCCACGTATACTTCTGAATATCAACAACATGAGGTTGGCAGCGGTAATATGCTTTATGCGCTTTATCCTCATCAATGGTTGAACTATACAGGGGCGTTAACTGATATCAGTTATATTTCGGCAAGAGGAGAGATGAAAACCGTAGAAGCTGTCAATTTCACAACAGAAATGTCCTACAGCGGGATATTACCTCATCTTCCACTGGCAGCAGAGAGTGGTCAACAAGGCTATAGTGAATATCAATTGCGTCAGCTTGTTTTAAGTGAGTCTAATAAATCGGATGATCAGCTAATTCTCGCAGGTGACCACACGTATGCTACCGGCGTGACGATGGGACGAACGGCTCAGTTGGTACGGATTGCTAACCAGTTAGGAATGATCGAAGAACGGGACCGTTTTCTGGATGTAATCAGGGAAAAACTACAAAATTGGCTTACTTACACCCAGGGCGAAGAGACGGAATACTTCTATTATGATGACCGTTGGGGTACACTCATCGGTGTCCCGGCTGGCTATGGCAGCGACTCTGAATTGAACGATCATCATTTTCACTACGGTTATTATATTCGAGCCGCTGCAACTGTAGCCCAGTTTGACTCGGCATGGGCAGAAGAATGGGGTGAGATGGTGGAATTTCTGATACGCGATACCAACAGCTGGCTTCGCGATGACCCGTTGTTTACGTTTATGCGTGGATTTGACATTTACGCCGGACATTCCTGGGCATCTGGACATGCCGATTTTGCTGAAGGGAATAATCAGGAATCAAGTTCAGAAGCCATCAACTGTGCCTCTGGTATTGCATTATGGGGTATGGCAACGAGCAACGATGAAATCCGGGATTTGGGTATCTATCTTTATACTACCGAACAATCTGCTCTGCAGAATTATTGGTTCGATGTCAATGAGATTTGTTTCCCCGTGACCTTTCCAAAACCCATGGTCGGGATGGTTTGGGGGATGAAGGCTGATTATGCCACCTGGTTTGGTGCTGCACCGGATCACGCCGAGTTTGTCCATGGTATTAATTTACTACCCATCACCGCCGCATCACTTCATTTAGGACATGATGCTGAATACTTGATGGAGAATTATAACTATCTGAATGATAATTATGGTATTGACGAGTGGGAGGATATTTTGTGGGAATATCTGGCTTTGGCGGATCCGGAACAGGCAGTAGCCAATCTTCTGAACAATCCCAATTATACAATTGCCGGGTCACCCGTAAATGAGACAAGGGCGCATACATACCATTGGATTCATAATCTGAATGCGTTGGGACAAATACAAAAAAATATTACAGCTGACACACCCTCGTATGCTGTTTTTGACAAAGATGGATTCAAAACTTATGTTGTTTACAACAGTGATGATATGGATTCAGAAGTCTTGTTTTCAGACGGTATATCCTTGATCGCACCGGCTGGTCAATTGATCTATTTAACCGAAGATTTAGGAGGAATTAACGCCGATGCAGGTTACAACCAGACGCTCAGCTTTATCTATGGAGATCAAAATGTCGAAGTGGATCTCGATGCATCAGGAAGTTCATACCTCGATGGTAATATCGTCAGTTATGAATGGTTTATTGGAGAAGTACTCCTTGCGACGGGGATGAACCCCACCATATTTCTGCAGGCGATTGAAAATACCTTTGTAATTACGCTTATCGTGACAGGAGAAGATTTATTCTCTGACAGTGATCAGGTTGAGATCACACTTGAAGGAAGGTTTGCCCTCGAGCCGGAGTGTGTTAATCATTTTACGGTACTGGTATCCAGTGATCCCGGTGATCCAACGATCGAATTTATACCCTCGATAAATGGTGTGGGAGGCAATTTATTATATTTGTTCTATCATACTGATCTGTATTTATTTCCAACGGGAGTCGGTGCAAATACGGTTGAACCCAACCAAGAGTTCCACTTGAACAGCGGCTTGTACCCAAACATAATAGATGAGGGTGAGACTGTTTATTTCTATTATGTTTACAATCTTCCTGGTGGAGGAGAGGTAAATAATGTGAATTGCTTATTATCGTTTGAAGCCGGATTCGTTGATAACTGTCTGGGATTCTCTGGGGATTTTAATTCTGACGGACAAACAAATGTCATTGATATTGTCTTGATGGTTGATTACATTTTAACCTATTCAAACCTTGAGTGTTCAGATCTCAATGGTGATGGAAATACGAATATCCTAGATGTAATATTCCTGGTAAATATTATCTTATCAGATTAAACTAGTTAACACAATGACTATTCAGATGGTTTTCAACCCCTAAATCACAATTGAAATTGTTTTGGTATTTTTGGGACACAAACTCTCATAGGCCCAATCATTCAAGCACTTTATCTATGCGATAATTCATGGCAATACTTTATCTGCCAGTAAGTAGGCGGGTTTGGTCCAACTAGCGCGAGTAGAACACGTCCGAAGAGTCTTTACGGCGTTGCTTACGATGATAGGTCATCCTCGGTACTAGTCGTTAATTATTACATTACCATAATCTGAGCTAAACGACCCATTCGATTTCAATTTTACATTAAATTTAACCAGAGATCAATCGTGGAGTTAAACTGCATTTCTCCAAGGGGATTTTACGTTACACAAAATCATGTGCAAAAAAATGATTTGTTCAAGGTAATGTAGAAACTGCGAGATAAATCACTGGTTCGAAACATAATCGGAAAATATAAAAATGGTTAATAAACAAAAACTAAAATGGGGTATCGTTGGGGCGGGAAACATAGCTAATAAAATGGCCAGTGCCCTCAAAATAACCCCAAACAGTCAACTATACGCAGTAGCTTCTAAAACACTTTCCAAGGCAAAAATATTTGCAGATAAAAATGGTGTCGAGAATGTTTATACCTACCATGAGATAGTCAACAGTAAAGAAATTGATATAATATATGTTGCGACAACTCATAATTTTCATTTCGATAATGCTAAACTGGCTTTGGACCATGGAAAGCATGTATTGATAGAAAAACCATTTACAGTCAATGCAAAGGAAGCTGCAGAACTTGTACGCATTGCGAGAGAAAAGAATCTATTTTTGATGGAAGCTATCTGGACAAGATTTTTACCTAGTGTGAAGATGTTAAAAAAGAAAATTACAAATCATGAAATAGGTGATGTAAAGCAATTTAATATTTCCTTTGGTGGATTTGTTGGAACCGAATATGAAAAAAGACTTAAAGATCCAGCATTGGCAGGAGGCGTTACTCTGGATATGGGAATTTATCCAATTTCCTTTGTTTGCTATTTACTTGGAGAACTTCCAATAGATATTAAATCCATGGCACGCTTCAGTGATTCGGGTGTGGATGAAATATCAAATTACATGTTTCGATTTCCATCGGGGTGTTTAACTAATATTTGTACAAGTTACAATCTGAAGATGAAAAATGAGGCAATTATTTATGGGACGAAAGGATTTATAGACTTCCCTCAATTCTGGGAGGGGAACCGATTTACCATCTACTTTCATAATGGCACAAATGATATAAATAACACGATAGACGTTCTTGAAAATACTCACAATAATGGATTTATTTATCAGGTGGAAGAAGTCGTTCGTTGTATTCAGAAAGGCATGCTGGAAAGTAAGATTATACCTCTGGACGAGACAATAGGCATTATGAAAGTCATGGATAAGATGCGAGAGGAATGGGGATTTAGTTATCCTTTTGAGTGATTTTCCTTATCGGAATAATCAATATTTCCAATGCAGATGCAAAATTATTAGTTAATAATTATAGTTCGGCAGGCTCACCACGGGTGCGAAAAATCCTGACCCATTCTTTCAAACAAGAGGCAGGATTAATCAGCCAAAAACAGGATAATAATCATATAGAAATTATATACTACTTTGATTTAAGAATCCAAAATAATATCGACCATTGCAACGATGTCCAGAACATCGATTTGTCCGTCTGCATAAATATCAGCGTTACACTGCCCAATGTCACTTAACGGTGTATTTCCCAGGATATATCCGATGATTGCAACAATATCCGAGACATTTACTAAACCATCCAGGTTGGCGTCACCATTGGACTGACAGGGAGCATAAACGGAGTTTTCCCATCCAGGTGTACCAAAATCGATAGAAGCAGACCAACTGGTGGAAGAAGAATTATCCAGATCGGGATGAATGAGTTCCAAAGTGGGGCCGTTACCATCAGGTGCTTCAGGCCACGGATCAATGTTGCTATAACTTAGTGAATCTACAATTTCACCATTACTGTTGAACAATCGCAGAATTTCTCCATATCGACTTAACCCGAATCCAAAATCACCAATAGCGTTTGTCACTTCAGGAAAAAACTCTGAAAACGAACCTATTGATTGACAGAGTACCAGATAGTTACCGACGTCCAGAAATGTATTTTCCGGAATGATAAACACATGGCTGTCATCCGAATCACGGAATTGCCAGAAGCTGATATTTACTGCCTCATAACCATTATTATGGATTTCAATCCAGTCTTCTGTATTTAACTCATCAGAAGAACGGTAATTGATTTCGTTGATGACTACATGCCCATCTCCAGTGGAAATAGGCTCAAAATACGCGGTTACCGAAAGCACATTTGCAGGTGATATGATAATGGTCGGATTGACGCCATAAATCCCTGACCATCCACTGAAATAATATCCTGGCGTGGGTTGTGCCGTCAAGTGGATATCCACATCCTGAAAATAATACCCATGCCATGGGTAAGAATCCGGAATCACCGTATTGATCTTAATTTTCCCTGTGTTAGGTACTGCGACCCCGAGGATGATCAATCCTGTACTTGCCAAATCAAACTCATTTTGTAAATGGTTTCTGATATTTCCAACACGCTGTTCGGCAAATGTCTCAATCACATTAACCCGGGTGTACCATTCATTCATGGAGCCATACCAGCGATTCAGATGATTAGGCATTTCTGGTTCAATCACCGTCTTAACGGCATCGATAAAGGGGACGACATAGTCCGGATCAAAAATAGTATTCAGCAGGTCACAGAAACGGTTAATGAATTGATTTCGAAAATCTGGATTTTCCATAAGTGTCCGTAACATGAACGTTGACCAAGGTGGATTTGGCCATCCGGGACCATAAGGTTCAAGGGCAAACGCTAATGTATTGTTCATATATGCATTTGGATTCCAAATTCCGAATCCGAAATCTGTATCGTAGAGGAGCCACCGCCACCGACCATCCACAGTGCGAGGACGCCAATATTTAGTATTATTTCCAGGCCAATCCTGATTATCAAAATAAATCTGCGATACTTGATGAGTGATAAAATTGTCAATTTCCATCTGGGACGATACATATTCATAATTATCAGGATTTGTGATATCCTGAGTCTGAAGGAAGTTAATCAAATTGTTATAGTGAACAGCATCCCCCAAATTGATAATGCTATCATTTTCCAATAGGTCCAAATCATCCGGATCAACGGGGTGGTGAGATGCAATGTAATGTTCATTCAACTTTTCTCGCATATTATGGATGCCCCAGTAAACACCATTCAGGTAAACCGCTACTGGACGGTAAGCTTGAACATCCAGGCCGGTATCATTAACAAGAGAGGTCATCATTCCATCTCGAAACATTGAAGATTCCCAATCATTTCCCGAATTTCGAAGAAGGATTGCCTCATAAGTATCAAAAGGTAGGTCGGGAAAGAATGGGTAACTGAAATTATTATAACCATATTCATCCCGGGCGTATAATGCCAGCGATTTTTGTGGAAGCCCCCTGCTCCACGCACCAAAAATCTTCACACCAGCGTCCGCAGCATATACCAGTTGACTGTCTGGTTCAATAAGTTCAAGATGGATTGGACGTTCCCAGTCTTGCCAGAAATTTGCTCCAAAATGGGGGAAATCAGAAGAGGCATTCGGTCCCATAACGTAAATGCCGGTTTCATAATCCCATAAATTTTCTGGTGTGGTGGATAAGGAAACCACTGGGATGGTTGAATCTTCATTTAAAATAAAAGTCTGGGTGATAATAGCACTGGATAAATAATCCGGATTAAATGCACGAGCCCGTACAACCGTCGTAGTGTTTAAAGCCAATTGGGAAGAATAGACGGCAGATATTTCTGTTGGTTCTGCACCATCAGTTGTATATCGAATTTCTGCACCGAGAGTGCTAGTGCTGATGGATACATTTATACTTCCCGAATAGAAACCAGCAGGTTCAGAGAAGATCGGATTGTCAACGATCCCAACATAGCCATCAGATCCGTTTTGAACGCCGGGAGTGGGGTCTGCGTAATAGATCCAATTTTCACCGCCATCAGGGAATCTTCCTCGGGAGATATCTTCTGGCATTGGACCGGTGAACAAACTGTCTACTATTTCACCTATGGACGAAGTCAGAATAACATACTCACCATCGGCATTGATCTTAAAATTGGTATGTAGTGACGTCAATTGGAAATCCAATAAATCAGGCGTACCAGACGGATTATCAGGTGGTTCGCTCATCCCCAGCGTAAAAAATGGTATCAGTGACATGTCACTGGACTCAGCACCGAAGTTATGAACTTCAATCGCCAGGGTATTCTGACCTTCCGTTAAAAGAGCTTCGGCATTCTCCACATCATAGAATTCTGGTAATCCACCCAGGTATATTTGAGCTTCACGCCAGGTATCAGCACTCTGATTAAATGAAGGAATGATTCCGGGTGTGCCAATGTTTGATCGTGCAAATTCAGTCCCATTCAGATAAGCGACAAAGGCATCATCGAAGTCCACATGCAAAACCGCTTGTTGAATAATTCCCAGAGTTTCAATATCAAATGTTTTACGGATAAAAACAGAAATAACAGGCTGTATGATGGTGGCATCATCGCCATCTCCATATCCAAATCCACTGGGGCTCTGGGGCCAATAAGAATCCGTATAATCATTTTCCCGCCAGTTAGAAGGTGGAGCAGAGTACCCGATCACATAACGCCAGTCATCCCCCCAATTAATGATCGTTTCCCAGTGGTTGTTGAATGGGAGACGATTTTTATCAGATGCAAATACCAGCAGGTAATCCCCGGGGTTCAATACGATACTCGAAAAAACCCATTTGAACGGATCACCCAGGTCGTCTGATAAGCCCATTCCATCCAGATTTACTGGCTGATCACCGTAATTATACAGCTCGATCCAGTCCGGATAATCTCCGTCCTCATCTGTGATTGTTATTGAGTTGGAAGCCATGAGTTCGTTGATACGGACTGATTGTGAGAAATTAACAGAAAGCAGAAATGGAAGGAGAACTAAATAATAATATTGGATTGTTTTCACAAGTAATAATTTACTACCAAACAAAAGTGGCAAGAGCCTGACTAGGTAAATTATAAAACAGACTTAATCCGTTCTCCATGAGATAAAAACTTTTGGGGTTCTCGTCTGTATTTACAGCAATCAAACTTTTTGAACCATCCGGATTCTGGAAAGCAACGGCTTCAACACCATTCACCTGATTAGTAGATCCGATCCGAAATGCACCTGATTCAACGAAACGGCTAAAATGTCCGGTAATGTAGTAATCAATTTCATAATCCAACTGGCTTCCATCCACTGTTACGAGTCCGGTACAAACATCACAACCGCCGTTATAAGGTCCATTTTCTGAATCCAGTGCCAGGTTCCAAAGTAGTACGTTTTTGGACCAGTTATTCAAGACATCTATGAAATAATATTTGCTTATATGACCTAACACACCTTCCCAATTGTCCCAATCTGAAATATTGGTACGCTCGGTAAAATATATTGATTTATTTTGATTAATATTATATATCACACTCTGAAAATTTGCATCACCATTTCCATATCCGTGAAATGCGGTTCCATCAATATATGAGACTGCAAGAGGATCGTTATACACAGCCTCTATGAAATCATACGCCCCTGTTTGATCATCTCCGTCCCAGTTATGATCAAAGATTACTATTTTTGTATTGATCCCATTTTCTTCAAACTTTGGTCCAAGGTGATATTTTACAAAATCTCTCTGTTCCTCACCGGACATAATCATTCCTGGATAATTCCCGGGACAGTAGAGAGGTTCATTCTGTATGGTGATAGCATCGATAGGGATACCTTGCAATGCATATTCTTCAACGAACTTTACGAAATAGTCAGCGTAGACTGCATACATTTCTGTCTTTAATCTGCTATCCCAAAGATTTCCACAGACAAACTGACCGCTTGTTTTCATCCATCCGGGAGCGCTCCAAGGTGAACCCATGATCTTCAAATTAGGATTTATCATGAGAATATCCTGAAGAAGCGGGATTATATTTTCCCTGTCCCTGTCAATGGAAAACTCTGATAGGTCCATATCGTTTGGAGTTTCTGCATATGAATAGTGGGATCCGTTCACAAAATCAGAGGATCCCATGGCGAGTCGTGTATAACTAATGCCAATTCCGTCAGTTTTGGAAAATAGTTTCTCTATAATCAAATCTCGGTTGGGTGAATTATCAATGAGCCATGCAGAGGAATGAGTAAGAGCGGCTCCAAATCCGTCGATCTGCTGATAAAGCTGGGATGAGGTGATTTCAATGATGTTGGAATTACCGCAATTGGTTCCGAAGTATCGGTTTGGCTGCTGTTCCAGTCGCGCAGTTCCCCCTCCTTCGGTCAACCACACCTGTACAGCGATATCCGAATCTGCTGAATTATCCACATTAAAAGTATGAATTGCAGATTGCTTTGAATCCCCCGAAAAATCATATGCAATTGCACAGATCAGATATGTTGAGCAGTCATCATTTAGTGTCGTATCCCAATTCAAGGTAAATGGTGCAATGGTGTCGGTTTCCATAATTTCAAGGGTATCACTGATAATTAGAAAAAAATCAACACTGGAAACTGCATCATTATCAGACACATCTGCTGAAATGGTTATAGTTCCACTGACGGAAGTAAACGTGTATTCAGGAGGATAATTTAATTGTATGGAAGGTGGATCATTGTCAGGAGCAGCTGTATTTGATTTGCAACCTGAATAAATAACCAAAACCGAGATCAGAAATAAAGAATATATGTGGATAAACTTTTTCATTCAGGAACGTATACTCTCACATAATCAATTTCCAGTGAAACGGGGAAAATACTATCGTCGGGATTACCGGGCCAATCCCCGCCAATCGCTAAATTGAGAATAAAAAAGAACTCCTGATCAAATGGCCACATATCATCTCCAGGGATAATAGGGCGGCTGACTGTCATCCATGGCGCATTATCGATAGTGAAAGTGAGGTAATCTGCTGTCCAGATCATTCCATATACATGCCAGTCATCCACATTCGGTAAATCTTTCCAATAGGTATTGGGAAGGGCATCCGGACAACCCCCGGGACAAGAAATATTGTAATCAGGGCATGCTCCGGGGTATCCAGCCAATGCATGAAAGCAGGCATTCGTGTGTATTGAGCTGTGTACGATTAAATTATTATTTACATGCTCCATGATGTCTATCTCGCCACACGAGGGCCAGCCTACTGAACCGATGTTAGAACCTAGCATCCAGATTGCAGGCCATGTACCCTGACCCAATGGTATTTTTGCACGGATATCGCATCGACCATATTGCCACTCACCTTTACCTGAACTTGTGAGTCGTGCTGATGTGTATTCTGCGCTGTTAAAATTTTCATTCAATGCCCGAATCACCAAGTGTCCATTTTCAATGAATGAGTTATCCGGTCGATCTGTGTATGCCTGTAATTCATTGTTCACATGATATGGAGACCAAATCTCATGAGTCCAGTTTGCACCATTAATATTATCGCTGTTGAATTCATCGTTCCAGGAGAGTATCCAGCCATCAGGAAACACTTCTACACACGATCCATCATCAATGATAGCATCAGAATCATAATTTGCAGCTGACTCATCCATACACCCCGAACAGGTGGAATTCCAGGTGTCTGTCTGATTTATGGGGTGAAGGCATTCTCCGCATTCATCAAGTTCAAAAGAACCGCCGCAGATGCCGGTACAGTCTATGACTGCATCTCCACCACAAACTCCGAAACAATCGTTGTAAAGACAACTGCCATCGTCTGTTGTTGATTCATTATCGTAGTTACACGCTTGCGAATCGGTACAGCCTTGGATGTCGGGTTTTTGGGAATTACTGCAGAAAACGAATAACATGCACACAGATGTAATGACAAAAATAAGTTTAGGTTTCATCATTGTAAAGTTCCTTTTACCAGTTACCAAACTTATAAAACTACTCATTTATAAGTTTTAAATTATTATAAACAGCACGGGTAAGTCGGCTGTTATCATGACTCAAAGTGGCGATGCCAACATACAGTTGTGTATTCAAACTATCAAACTCTACTTGTCCCACCTTTTCCCATTCATCATTTATAAAGACACTACCGGTAATGGTGTTCCCTTCTCGATTCAATTTTAAATTCGCTGAACCCATTTCCAGAAATGGTCCGGATATTGCCTGCATCATTGCGTCTATGTCATTGCGAGAACCAAATTCTGTATTTCCAAATGGGAAAACATTGATCAGCGCGTGAGCAGAATGTTGATCCAATGAGACTCTTGCCATTAATCCTGCTTTTGCATAGGAATTTGTATTCAATAATTCTCTGATAGTCGTTGTAATTGTAAAGTCTCCTGTGACTTCAGTCCAAATAAATCGGAATTGATCCGTATCTGTCCAGATATCAGCACCTCCACCGTAAACAGTGAAGCCAGCTTCATCTACCAGCTGACCGCCATCCAGGGATTCTCCAATATCTGTTGCAGTCCAACCTACAGGTAAATCATCAAGTCCCGGTGCTTCAACAATAGGGGGAGGTAAAGGAGCTAGATCATCCAATGTAGAAGGTTGATCGGTAGTCGTAAGCCAATGTTTAAGGTCAGAATCCACGGTATAATCCATTTGGTTCAAATTGATGAACCACTTTTCGATATTCGATAAAGAGTCTGTAAGAAGATCGAGTTTATTCAGCGGCTCAGCATTGGTTACCATCCCCCAATTCATCTCACCAATATTACCCTGTTGGGTGAGTACTTTATAGGACCACATGGTAGCCGGCCAGCCATTTTCCTTATACCGATCAAAATATCGCCGCATCATTTCTCCGCCACCACCACGTTTGGAAACCACATTAAATTCACCGATGAGTAGAGGAGCATCAAGTTTCGTCATTCTCTCTTTCCAATCAACGAGCCCATTTGACAGAAAATCAGCATGGACCTGCGGTACCGGAGCACCCCAACCAAAGAATCCAGGGTAAAAATGCATGGTGTATAGAACATTTGAATACGATATGGATTTCTCATCTTCATAAAAATCGATACCACTATAATGTCCGGGAAAAATGACGATATGGTCATCGCTATTGTTTCGAATGGTGTGATAACACCGGGTGATGAGTTCCTTTAATTCGATTTCACTACCACCCCATGGCTCATTCAAAATATCGTAGGAAGCGATGACAGGATTTTGACGATAATGATTTGATATTTCTGTCCATAGCCAGACCGTTAATTCCTGTGATTGTTTATCAACCCATAGTTGATTATAACCGGATCGACCGGTGTGATCCATACCGCTTTGACGTCCAGGGGCTCCATGCATATCCAAGATGACATAGAGATTATGCTTTTTTGCCAGATCAACTGCCAGATCAAGCCAGTGCCAAGCGTTTTCCTTAAGTTCAAAAGGCTTGTCATCATCCATTAATAACCGGTATTCAAACGGGAGTCTGATTGTGTTCATGTCAAAAGATGCTACCTGTTGAAAATCCCGTTCTGTGATCCAATTTTCGCGATACACTTCCATTAGACGATCGGTCTCATCAATACCAAATCGATCCGTTAAAACCCCTTCAAATCGGTATTGATCACCTATTCCACTCTGTCGGTAGTCCAGCATCCACATCTCCAATACCAGCCAGTTGCCCAGATTACACCCTTTCAGGGTAACTGGTCTTCCCAGGTCATCGAGAATATTGGTTCCTCTAATTGATAATAATTGGCTGTCTGTCATGTCAGTTTGTTTACGGTTGATGAATGCACATGAAAGCACAAGTCCGGCAATGGTCATGAATAAGATTATTGATAGAATCGATTTCATATTTTCTCTTGTATTACGGAGCACGATACCCAAATGGAAACAGAGGTTCATCATGCAGGTTAGTTTTGCTTAAAGGTAATTGATCCAGATTTCGAGGCCAGGTGTAGGATAATTGACCGGTTGCAGGATAATCACCAAAAAGAATATCTGCGATACCCTGACCCTCAGTTCCAGGCAACCACGCGGCCATGAAAGCATTCCAGTCCTTCAAATATTCTGTTATCATTAAGGGCCGACCAGAAATCATTATTACAACAATTGGGATACCCGTCGATTTCATATTTTTCAGAGTCATTAAATCATTTTCAGAGAGATTCAGTTCCGCATCGTCACCTTGACCTTCAGCATAGGGAGATTCGCCAATGACAACAATACCAATATCAGTACCATCGGGAACAGTGCCATCTGCGCTGTAACTGATTTTCGTCTCATCCGAAACAGTCGCCCGGATGCCTTCCAGAATTGTGGTTCCTGCAGTGATGGGTCCATGATCACCTTGCCAAGAAATTGTCCAGCCACCGCACTGCATACCCAGATCGTCTGCTGCCGAACCCGCCACATGAATATTCTGAGTTCTTTTGGACAACGGTATAATGCTATCCTTATTCTTAAGGACTACTACAGATTTTCGGACAGCTTCGCGGGCAGTTTCTCTGTGGGCGGGAGATCCTACCAGAGGCTGTAGAGAACGATCGACGAACGGTTTGTCAAACAGATCCAGCTGGAATTTTATCCTCAGGATGCGTCGGACAGCATCGTCAACTCGATCCATCTTGATCGATCCCTCCAGTATCGACTCTTTCAGCACTTCAAGGAAATGTTCGTAACTATCTTCCTCTTTTTCAAGAGAACCCGGGATCATGATCATGTCCAGTCCGGCATTGATGGATGTAATAATATCCGTTTTGTAATTGGCCGATATACCTCTGTGTCCTGCCCAATCCGAAATAATGAAACCCTCAAAACCAAGCTCTTCCTTCAAAAGATCAGTCAGCAGATATTTATGGCCGTGACACTTGAATCCATTCCAGCTATTATAGGAGGCCATCACAGTTCCCACCCCTGCCTGAAGTGTTGCAATATATGGTTTTAAATGGATCTGTCGGAGGCGTTCCTCATCTATTCTGGTATCACCCCGATCAATGATGTATTTATTATCACCGGTTTGCCAGGTGGTACCACCGTCACCAAGGAAATGCTTGGCGCAAGCCACAATTGACAGAGGATCCTTTAAATCTGAACCCTGATAACCCAGAACTGCCGCTTTCCCCATTTCTGCAGTCAACTCAGGGTTTTCTGAAAAACCTTCATAGGTTCTGCCCCAGCGTATGTCCTGGGGAACCGTGACACAGGGACTGAAGGTCCAGTCTATGCCTGTGGCTGCTACTTCAACTGCAGTGAGTTTGGCGATACGTTGAACTAGATCGGTGTCACCCGTACAGCCCAATCCGATGTTGTGAGGAAAAATTGTCGTACCGGAGACATTGTTGTGCCCATGAACTGCATCGACACCATAGACCAAGGGGATTGACAACCGTGTTTCAAGAGCAATGCGTTGATATCGATCATACATATCTGCCCAACCGGTAGGCGAGTTATCATCCGGACCGCCATTTCCACCACTGAGCAATGAACCCAAATGGTATTGTTTTATATCATTATCGTTCTTTAAATACCGTCGATCCACCTGAACCATCTGTCCAATTTTTTCATCAAGCGTCATCCGGGACAACAGTAATAATACCTTCTGATCCAGAGACGTTTCATTGGAGACCTGCTGTCCACTACACAAGGATAATATGGGTAAAATCATAATAATTAGTGTCTTCATGGTATCAAAGTGATTCATTTATATTTTAATAAAAAAGTGTCGATTCCGGAATATGGACTTGTATCAACCGGATATTTCCTGATCTGGAATAGATATCATGACTGATTTCAAATGGTAATTGATTTCCATTGATTTTTACGGTTTTATGCTCAAAGAAAATACTGATCTGATAATTATCTGAAACAAGTTCATATACAATTGGAACCTGACAATAGGTAAATGCCAGACAGCCGGACTTCAGTTCCAATTTGAGTTCCAACCCATTGATGTCATAATACGCCCAGTTCTGTGTGTCTCGCAGGAATTCCTTCTTTCGCAAAAGTTTCGGGATGAAAGATAGTTTCCCCCGATCCGGTATTACGCCCAGTTCTCCGAACCGCGTCAGGATTTCTTCCTTGACCTGGCCGGTCATACCTGGTTGTTTTGCACCTGAATGAGCAGGTGTATGGGAATAGGGATCGAAGGGGAATGCACCATATTCTTGCGGAGTTTTATTAAATCCCAGGCCATCTCTAATTTTGTAATAGTACTCATAAAAATCAAAATGGTTCGACGTGTGCACCTTCGAATCAGGTTGAACACAGTATTCCTGTACTGCTAAAAGCAATTTTGCAACCATATGCCAGTAGATTGATCCGATTCCCTCATAGGCATACATGCCGCCCGATCTCCCTGTGAAAGCACGATGATTAAATATTTTCTCATAAACATCCAGCACGTGTTGACTTTCCTCTATCGTAATTTCCTTCAACTCTGGATCTGTCAACACTTCTAGAGCAGCTTTTAGGTCATTCGCGTTGCGAAAGGAGGAATTGAATCTGTAATTACCATCATCATCCTTTAGAATAATTTCGTTATTGCAATCCGTCATCAATCTTATCAATAATGGTGAAGTTGCAAGCAACTCGGAGGATATAATATTTTTGTCAAGAAATTTTGGTAGAACCTTTAAAGGATAGAGCATAAAGCTTTTCTGATCTTCGCGGTACATTCCACTCTCAAACAGAGTTTTTAAGTTGGACAACGCATTCTCACGGGTTAACTCACCACTGGATAAAGCAGCTACCTGACCCTCCAGCATTTCATAGAGCGGGGTAATCGATGCTGAATCCGAACTAGAATCAATATCCAGTAGGTTATATGCGTGATACAATCCATTTTCACGGCGATTTGCTTCAATAGCATGATCAAAATATTCAGCAGAAATTTCTAATAATTGTAATATATCTTTCTTCAAAAGTGAGCTGACACCAGAGAAACCAGATTTGTATACCTTCAATCGATAATCGGAAAATGCTGATCCAAGGGCATCCATGACCTGTCTTCTACCTGCATCGTCCATTGCTGGTTTATTAAGAAGGTGACGATGATCATGAAGAATTTTTAGTATTGTTTTGAACCATTGAATGATCTCTTCCGAAATGGAAAAACTTGGAGATTCGATATCGGATAGTATGCCGACCAAAAACTGCGTGTAGCGATGTAGGTAATAGAGGGTCACCATGGAAATTCCATTACCAACCAGAGCATTATTGGCATCATTCCATTCCGGCCGTTGAGTATTCAGCCAGATTCCACCATCGGGGATCATATTGGATAATTTTGAAAGAAATGGTACTAGCAGTTTTTCCAAAAGTGTCACATGATATACTTGATGATCATTGCTCATGAGTAATCGAGCATCAGTACCTAACCGCGGTATTAATGATTCAATATGACTATCCAATTCAAAATCAAAATTGATCGTATGCTTACTATCGACGATAAGTTGATCGTAATTTTTGATTCGATAAGGTATATTGGCATAAGAAAAAATAGGTTTGTTCAATAGATCAGTTAAATGGTTTGGGTGGAATTGCTGGGAAGCTTGCAGAAGTTTTAACAAGTATACAATCTGATGATCTCCCCAATACCCAATAAATGCCCATGTATTATCAGGGTCAAGTTTTTCCCAATCAATTCCGTTTCGGGTAATCCGATACGGATTAAAACCATCAATGGTTGACGCATTCACAAATTTTGCGATGATAGACTCAATGAATTCAGGAAAACTGAAACAAAGCGCCTCCCAATTCTGAAAAATATCACGCCAATTTCCTTGGTAATTAAGAATCCTATTGCCTGCATTATCTTTGATGTGAATATCGAATCGATTCCATGGACGGCTTGGATCACCATGACGCCGACTGAACATTATAGGTACATATTCATAACACAACCGAATAAGATTTGGCTCAGCTACTTGTTCCACTTTTTGAAGGAGATCTAAATAATGTAATTCAGTAGGGAATTCCTCTAAAACGTGTTGATAGTTTTTATAAATGCTCTGGTTGCGAATCTTGATGAAATTGCGCAAGTCTGAAATATCAATTGAATAATTTTCCTGAAAAACTCCACCACGCATGATGTTGAATAAAACATTTGCGCTATGGTGGTAATCACAGACTTGGCAAGCCGTTTTTTGAAACCCGTCCGCACTGGCAATATGTTGAATGAGTTGTCTTGCGCTATCCTCAATATTACTGGTGATTCGGTCGGCAACATTGTCATCTGTTTTTAAAAGTTTTCGGAGTGCAACGATATCACTCTGATCTTGACCAATATCTGCAATGACATTCCAGCTTTTCTTCGATCCAGGTGCTAACGTTAATGTAGTGTTAATAAGGTAAGCGCCTTTTATACCGGTGAGGAGATGATGGTATTCTGGTTTTTCCCTATTAATGAATCGAGGTATGGCTTCTTCGCTGAGGTCTAGCGAATAGTTGGATAATCCGGTACTCCAAACAATACTGGCTTTCAAAGATTCACCCGGTTGTGGGCGATCCATTAAGAGCGAGGCCAAAGCGTAAATAGCCAATCCTGTATTCGGATCGAACTCTGTTTGTTTATAAGCATCTGCTAGGTTGCTCATAGTTTGCTGAGTAGATAATTCAAGTCCGCTAGGCATGATATTTCTTAAACCATCGAGAATTTCGATCTCTGCGTGCTCGGTCCCATGATTTTCAACGGTGGCGGTTCGGACAAATCCAAAAGAATTACTTGGTTGCCATGAGTATCTGAATGTCAGTGATAATTCATTATTAATTTCTTCAAAAACCACTTGGTTTCCGATAGCGTTCTTATACAGGTTTCGAAATATTTGATCATTATGAAAGGAATTGGAAAACGGTTTCCATATTTTCGATGTCCCATCCGGTCCAGTCGCACGGATAACTGTCACCGGACCTGTGTGAGTATGGCCGTAATGTAATTTATCTTCCGTTTCATAAGGGAAGAGACTTCCTGCTTCGTTTACTCGTCCCGCCGTCAAACCACCATTGCTGGATATAAACATCCAGTGATTATCACTGCTAGTAATACTCATGAGGAAAGGGGATATTCGATCTACATTCCGGATTCGATAGAATTCCTTACCATCCAAGATACAAATTTCACCATTAACACACTTTTCTTTGGAAAGAGAATTTGTTATTTTATCCGTAGTATCGTGAATTATTGAAGTCATACAGTTAATAATTATTTGTATTATTTATCATTGGTTACTAATTAGGGTCATAATGGAGTGGGGAGGACTAACTATCGATTGTTCATTCTGATTTATACATAGATTAAATGGAATTTGTTTATCTGAAGAATTCATGATTACGATGACTATTTTCTTATCAGGCGTTACAACGGATAACACTTGCAGATCCTGTATTGTTGATTTTGAAAATACACGAACTGATCCCGGTCGGATAAATCGTGAGAAATGTCCCAGATAATAATATGAACTCTGATAAATGCATTTTCCTGAATTGGTATCTGCGATAATAGGAGCGCTGCAGTAATTTCCCACGTGATTTGGACCACCTTGTTCATCCAAAATCAGATTCCAGTCAATCCATGCCACTGTTCCGCGATTTAGATCATTAATAATGGATGTCGCATACCGCTCACCCAAATCCCATGAACCAATATGAGGTCCGCCTTCCTGACATCCTTCTGTAAAAATCAGTTTTTTATCAGGGAAAGCATCATATGATTTTTGGACATTTTCAAAATGGTCGTCACCATACCAGTGAAACCCAGTACCCCAAACAAATTTAGCAGCCTCAGGATCCTCATACACAACCTTTGCGCGTTCGTACATTTTATCCCGGTTATGATCCCAAATGACGAGTTTGATATGGGGTAGGTCGGCGTCTTCAAGAGCGGGTCCCAGGTGATCACGAACAAAATCCCGCTCTTCCTCCGCAGTATACAAACAGGAATCCCAGGTCTGATTTGCGGCTGGTTCATTCTGGACTGATATACCCCAAATGGGTATTCCGGCGACTGAATACTCTTGTATATACTTGCAATAATATTTAGCCCAAGTCTTGGCAAACTCTGTTTTAAGCTTTCCACCATGATTCATCTGACCATTGGTTTTCATCCAGGCAGGTGGACTCCATGGGGATGCTAATATTTTAAGTTGGTTTTGCGCAGTATCCATTGCAGACCGGATAAACGGTATCAGCGCTTTCCGGTCACGATCAATACTAAATGAGGTTAATTCTGTGTCACCGGGGGTATCCACATAGGCATAATTCCCCAGTGAAAAGTCACAACTGTTGATATGAGTTCTGCAGAAAGTGTATCCATGACCGGTTTTTGCGTTAAAATACGCATCAATGATCGCTCTTTGGACGGGTTTGGGCATTTTATACAGTGTCGTTGCAGCGGCTTCAGTGAATGCACCACCAAATCCCTCAATGGTCTGAAATTGTCTATTTGTTTGGACCTGAATTGCCGCGTCACCGGTAGTTTTGGTTTTCGAAAGGAAGGATGAAGGTATCGGAGTGATCCGGTCAAGGTAATTTTTTGTGGTGATAAAACCTGCTATTTTTGTCGCATTGCTCATAGCTTAAGTTCATTAATGGTTAAGTGAATTATTTGCAATCGTCCGCTGGTACCAATGGAAACTGTCTTTCGGAATTCTATTCAGTGTGGCATCATCAATGTGGATCAATCCAAACTTTTGTCCATAACCTTCTGCCCATTCAAAATTGTCCATTAATGTCCACACAAAGTACCCCCGGAGTGGAACGTTATCTTCTAAAGATTTATAACATGCGATTAAATGATCATGAATGTATTTGATCCTGATTTCATCGTGGATTTCACTGGTTCCATTAGGTTTGATATTATACGCAGCGCCATTTTCAGTGATGTAGATTGCTTCGATCGGATATTCTATTGTTAATCTTTTTAATAACAGGTGAAGACTTTCGGCATGTATTTCCCATCCATTATCTGTTTGCTCACCTGGATTAATTTCAACCGGTGTGTTTTCTTCTTCGGGAATTTCATTGCTACGAATGATCGCTCTACTATAATAGTTCAGTCCAAGAAAATCGATGGGAGTGGATATTTTTTGAAGATCGCCATCTTGAATGAATGAAAGATCTGATGACATAATTCGTTTTTTTGATAGATGTGTCGTTAAAACATCTTCAGGATAGGAACCACGAAATAGAGGGTCCAGAAACCATCTATTAAATTCGCCATCGAATTGTTGGGTTGCCTGCTGATCCGCAATGCTGGGTGATGCAGGGTATGCAGGACACAAATTCAGAGTGATGCCTACCTCACAGTTAGGTGAATTATTTCGAATGACAGGAACCGCTAATCCATGTGACAGCAAAAGATGATGGGTTGCCGATAGTGCTTCACCCCAACTTTTGTGACCTGGTGCATGATGACCGTTCAGGTAACCATTTGTACTGACCACCCAGGGTTCATTATGGGTTATCCAGTGCTTGACACGATCCCCAAGTTTTTTTGATACGATATCCGCATAATTCACAAACAGATCAACTGTCGATCTATGGGGCCAACCTCCTTGATTCTGAATCTGCTGGGGTAAATCCCAATGGTATAATGTGATATATGGAGTGATGTTGGCATCCAGTAATCCGTCAACAAGGCGATCATAAAACGCCAGTCCCTTTTCGTTTATATCGGGTCCATTACCGGTGGGGAGTACACGTGGCCAGGAAATGGAAAAACGGTATGCCTGTACCCCGAGATCTTTCATCGTTGCCACGTCGTCCTTCCAGCGGGAATAGTGATCACAGGCGATGTTCCCTGTATCTCCATTTTTAATATTCCCCGGGAGTTGTGTAAATGTATCCCAGATAGAGGGTCCTTTTCCATCGGTGGCATGCGCACCTTCAATCTGATAACTGGATGTTGCCACACCCCATAAAAAATCATTTGGAAACGAATATTTAGATGTCATTTAGAATCTCTATTTTCGTTAGTTTTTAATAAATTCTTCTTTAACCATCCCGGTGAGGCTGCTGCAATTAGTTGTTTGGTATAGGTATGTTGAGGAGACTGAATCAACTCCTCAGAGTTACCGTGTTCAACTTGGGATCCGTTTTTTAAAACAATGATTCGGTCTGCGAGATATCGGGCAGAAGCAAGATCGTGGGTAATAAATAGAACCGCTACATTTTTTTCTACGCGCAAGTCCGCCAATATTTGCAGTATGTCCATACGGATTGATACGTCAAGCATGGATGTGGGTTCATCAGCCACGATCAGTTCCGGCTGAAGACTCAGCGCTCTGGCAATGGCTACTCGTTGGCGTTCACCTCCAGACATTTCGTGCGGAAATTTGTCTGCAAACAGAGAACCCGGAGATAATCCCACCGTTTCCAACATATCAATGATATACTTGTACAGTTCTGCCTGTGGAATCAACCGGTGCCTGATTATTGGCCGGGCAAGGTGATGAAAGACAGTGTGCACAGAATTCAATGAACCAAATGGATCCTGGAAAACCATCTGTACTTTTCGACGGTAATTCAATGAAGCAGAGCGCGGTTCTGATTTGAAAATATCGATCCCATCAAGAATGATAGTTCCCGATGTAGGTGGAATTAACCTGGCTATCAGGCGAGCAATAGTACTCTTACCACTCCCGGATTCACCTACAAGGCTCACAATTTCCCCGGGATATATGTTAAATGATACGTCCTTTACTGCATGTAGCATTTTGGGTCGAATAAACCCAGATAGATGAAACTTTTTATTCAGATTGTGGATTTCAATTAACGGTTTTTCACCTATTTTGAATTGCTCAGGCCGAGGTAATAGGTCTTTCCGACGCGGTCCTGCTGCAGATGGGAGAGCTCCGATCAACTTCTTTGTGTATGGATGCTGTCCGCCGGAATTGATACGTATCGCTTCATCAGATTCTACTAACTCACCTTTCAACATCACCCCAACACGATCAGTAAACTCCAAAAGCAGGTTCAGATCGTGAGTGATGAACAGAATTGTGAAACCCAACTCTTTGCGTAGCTCAAGGACTTTGAAAAGAATTTCACGTTCAACAATCACATCCAGCGCAGTTGTGGGTTCATCCATTATAATGAGCGGCGGCATCAGCGCCAACGCAATAGCTAAAACAATTCTTTGCCGCATCCCACCAGAAAGTTCATGAGGGTAACTGTCCATGCGGTCGTAACGAATATCCACGAGATCAAATAACTCTTTGATGCGTTGATGGGCTTTTTCTCTTGAATATCCTTTGTGTGTGTAAAGAACATCGGAAATTTGTTTACGAATGGGTATAACCGGATTCAAGGCGTTCATCGCACTCTGCATGACAATAGAAATCTCCTGCCATCGGAATTTCTTAACTTCTCTGTCTGACATGGAAAGTATGTCTTTGCCATTAAGCAGTATCTCGCCTCCCGTGATTATCGCAGGAGGGGGGAGCGTTCGCAAAATGGCTTGCACCACAGTGCTTTTACCACTACCGGATTCTCCAACTAGACCGAATATTTCTCCTCGGGCAATATCAAATGACACATTCTTGACAGCGCAAACAGGATCACCTGGAGTGATGTACTCCACATCCAGATTTCTGATGCTCAGTAAAATATCAGTCATGATTAATAACTACCGGTGTTATGCCATCGTTCATCTTGCCTTTAGGAAGAAGCTTCCGCCAGTTTCGTTCAGATATGAGCCGTGGATTTGTAACTTCATCGATGCCGAAATTAATCATCGTCAGTCCGAAACTGACAAACGCAATACTTAAACCGGTTGGAACAAATGTCCACCACGAACCAGTGAGGAGCGCCAGATCATTACTTGCCCAATAGAGGTTGGTACCCCAGGTTACGGTGCTAACATCACCCAGACCGAGAAATTCAAGACCCACTTGAGCGCCAATAGCATAGATGGAGGCACCAATGAAAGATGATGCGAGTAGTGATAGCATTCTGGGCATGATCTCAATCACAATGATTCGGATATTTCGTTCTCCGCTGACAATTGCTGCAGAAACGAAATCTCTCCCACGTAACGCCATCATTTGGGATCGGATGACCCGGGCATTCCAAGCCCATCCGGTAAGTACCAGTACACCCATTAACGTTAGAGGTCCCGGTGGTAACCAACTGGCAAGGATGACCATCAATGGTAAACCCGGCATAACCAGGAACACATTGATCACCATCGAAAGAACGTCATCCACACGACCCCCATAGTAACCTGATATTCCCCCGATTAAAGCCCCAATCACCACAACAAAAAAACCAGTACAGAATCCAATCAACAAAGTCTGTCTTGCACCTGAAATTGTCTGTGCCAGAACATCCTGTCCCTGGCCTGTCGTACCAAACCAGTGGGTGAACGTTGGAGGAGATAGAGGAGTATCTAAAAAGGCGTTGGGATCATATGTAAAAAACGGCCCGACAAATGCAATGAAAATAAATGATAAGACGAGGAAACTACCTGCAAGTGCCTTTTTATTGGTGAGGATTCCCCGTAACCATCGGATGAGAATACTGTCATTCAGTCGAGTCGACATACACTTATCTCCGAGTCCTGGGGTCAAGGAAAAGAATAGCGATATCAACAAGCCAGTTTGCCCCAAGAACTGCCAGAGTGATAGTCATGAACAAGCCCTGCATCAGAGGGAAATCCTGTGCTCGGACGGCTTCCAGAAGTAAATATCCTTGTCCGGGATACGAGAAAATAATTTCTGTTAATAATGCGCCACTCAAAACAAAACCGATCGCCATTCCAAATCCTGTAAAATTGGGTAAAATGGCATTCCGTGCAGCGAATTTTAACATAATCATCCGGGAAGGCAGCCCCTTTGCATGAGCAAATGTGATGTAGTCAGCACCGAGAGTAGTAATCATGGTATTTCGCATGGACAGCATCCATCCGCCAAGACTGACTAATATCATCGTTGAAGCAGGAAGGATTGCATGGTATATCGCATCAATGATGAACGGGAAATTTAGTCCAGGTGTCACATGTTCCCCATATGCGTGACGCAAAGGAAACCAGCCCAATCCAAAACCGAAAATAAATAGAGCCACCATCGCCAGCCAGAAATATGGAAATGCTCCAAATAATGCTAAAGCGGGAGGGAGGATCGAATCGAGTTTACTGCCTCTTTTCCAGGCAGCCAAAGTGCCAAGGAGAGTTCCGATAGAAAATGAAATGATAAGAGAAATACCGGCAAGGAAGATGGTCCAAAGAAGAGCTGTGGAAATGATATCAGTAACTGGTTGGGGAAAATAGGCGATTGAAATCCCCAGATCACCAGTGAGTAGATTTTTCAAATACGTGAAATACTGTCCAAGAAGTGGTTCGTCGGTTAAACCAAATGTTTCCCGCAATGCATTCATAGCTTCTGGTTTCAGCTTACCGCGAAATCTGGCGAAAATAATTGCAGCCGGATCTCCCGGCATCATACGCGGGATAAAGAAATTCAAAGTAAGGGCTGCCCAAGCTGCAATAGCATAGAACCCAAGTCGTCTTAACAGATAATTTATTGATTTACTCATTTGGGTACTACATTTACCAATACCAGCAAATTTTCCGGAGGATAATTCGGAGACAATAGAGCATAGGGATTATCTTTATTTGGAAAGTTTGTAAATCGTTTTGTGTTATACTGCCCCCAGGAAGGTTCAGCAAACAATGGAATCGCTGGTGCATATTCCACAAATAATTCTTCTAATCGGTAGATGATGTTACGAATCTCCCGGTCGTCAGAAGTTTGTTCAAAAGCAGTGCATAAAGAATCTACTTCGGGGAGACTGAATCTGTGCCAGTTGGTTTCAGCAATTTCTCCCACAGGTTTAAGGTACTCAGATGACATCAGCCCTCTGTAGAGTGGGAATGGCGTAGGTCCCTTCTCTGTCCAAGCAATGGCCATGTCGAATTCGCCTTTTTGCATTTGGCTGAACCAGGCACCAAAGTCATTGGTTTTTACCCGAGTTTTTATTCCCACCAATTTCAGATTTTGTGAAATTACCTGGGCAGCGCGGATCCAATCACTCCAACCTGAAACGATACTGATATCAAAAGATAAAACAGATCCATCAGGGAGTCTGCGGAATCCGTCTTTACCCAGTGGATAACCTACACTATCCAACATGCTATTCGCCCTCTCCAAATCATGGGTCACCCAGTCTCCCATTTCAGTTGCTTCGGGTGATCTCCAAGGCGAAAGTCCGTCTGCAAGAGCAGTAGGGTGTGCTGGAATAGTGTAATTGTACATAGCAACATTGACAATTTGTTCCCGATTGATTGCAAGGCTGATGGCTTTCCGTACATCAATTTTATCCATTGGAGCTTTGGTTGTGTTCATGTAAAAGAAAATAGTACCACCTGTCCGGGGGAACCAGTAGTGATGATTTTCTGGATCTCTGCCTACGAATACTCGATCAATCGCTGGAATAAAATTTCCTGCCCAATCCACTTCTCCGTTGATAAGGGCGATGGTGGCTTGTTCATTGGTAGGAAATGCAGGGAATTTTAGGCGATCTACAGCCGGTTTACCCTCCTGCCAATAGTTCGGATTACGACCCAATTCCCAGATTTGATGATCGAACTTGACAATCTCCGTAAAGGGTCCGGTACCTACAGGATTTGGATTAGCAAACTTTACCGGGTCTTCCACATGTTTCCAAATATGTTCAGGTATGATGGGTTGTCCTGCAATCCCGTCTAAGCCGGGTACATAAATGCGTGAAAACACAAACCGAACAAGTTGATCATCCAGGGCCTCAACAGACTCCAAATATCCCCATGAGTCCCTTGGGTCCAGACCACCATGCTCTTTTTTTAAATGAAATGTAAAGGCAACATCGTGTGCGGAAAAAGGAGTACCATCTGACCACAGGACGTTCTCACGAATTGTAATATCAAGTACTTTATTTCCATCTTTCCATTCGTATCCGGTAGCTAGCCACGGTACATATTTCCCCTCAATGGAATTAAAAATAAAAAGAGGTTCATAAATTCCCGATCCAGTGGGCCAGCGTGAGGTTCCACTGGGGATTAACGGGTTAAAATTCCTAACCCAGGATGCCACCTGTTCTTGCGAAATTGTTAGTGCAAAAGGACCGGTTTCTTCATGACTTGAGGTACAACCGGAGGCGACAATAATAAAATAGATGAAGAGGAATGAACTGATCACACGTCTTACAGTGCCACCATTGTGGAAACTCATATCAAAATCGTGATCTTTATTTCTGGTAAACACGGAAATACTCTACTTCCATTTTAGTTGGAAAAATGCTTTCATCAATACCTTGCATTCCTCCCCAATTTCCACCAATTGCGATATTCATCAACATGTGAAACCGCTTGTCAAAGGGCCATGTTTGCCAACCCTGTTTAATATTCGGATAGTCAAAAATCAGTTTTTCGTCAACTGTCACTCGTATCACATCTGCATCCCATTCCAGTACATAAATATGGAATTGACTACACGCATCAGGAACCTCCAAGGAGGCTTGTTGCTTGGACTGATATAAGTTACCTGCTAAATTTTTATTATGCACCGAGGCGACAATATCTCCCTCACTAAACCCAACGTGTTCCACAATGTCGATTTCACCGCTTTCAGGCCATCCACCATATTCCCAATCTGTAGAAAGTCCCCAGATTGCTGCCCATGTTCCCCGACCGTGAGGAAGCTTTGCTTTAATCTCAAACCTTCCATATTTCCAGCTGTTTTTCGTCTTGATCCGTGAGGATGTGTAGTTTAATCCTTCGTAACGTTCCTGATGGGCTTCGATGATGAGCTTACCATTTTCTATCCGGATATTTTTCGGGTTATTAGTATAATATTGATGCTCATTATTGCCCCAGCCACTTCCAGTAACCCAATTCAATACCGAGTCAGTTCGGACTTCATAAAGTGAACCAATCGTTTTATCGAGAGATTTATTGGCGAAATAATATCCGATAAGTCCTGATTCTCCTTTTGGAGTCATCAACCGATTCGATGGGACAAGCTGTTTTTCCAGTTGATCACATGACCAACCAAGGATAAACGTTTCCCCTCCGCTATCCTCAAAATATTCGATTTTTAGGGAGTATTTTTCTTCTGCGGTCAGGTTTATTTTTCCAGACCATTCTGTAGGAGCCTGAGGTATCCATTTGTCAATAATTAACTGGTCATTGATCCAAAGTCTGACACCATCGTCTGCGATTGTATACATTGTATATTCAGACGAAAATTCGGGAATGATGTATCCTTCCCAACGTATTGAATATTGGTCGTTCGGAAATCCGGGTGGTGCAAATTCAGCTGAAGATTCCCCATAGGCCTGGTATGTGGGGGCACCGGTTCCCATATCATGTTCCCAGTCGTTGTAATTAATTTCACTAGTATTGAATTCATCATGCCAGACTAAATCCCAACCTGATTTTATAAGACTATCCAGCGGTGATTGAGTTGCGACAATTGTTACAAATAGACCTGGTACAATCCATTGGGTAAGTCGAATTGATTTCAACCCCTTCAGATTACATTTCATTTGAGTTATAATAAATCCTGTTTATCAATTTTTCAAAGTACTGGCTCTGACACTTAGTGAAACCGGTACGAGGTTAATATGTCCATGATTTCCGTTGCTATCATTTTGATCGTAAAGTTTTTTCTGAAGCAAACTAATAGTTGCTTTAGCAAGTTCATAAAAACTCGTGGAAACAGATGTTAATTCCGGAATAAATATCTTGCAGAATGGAAGATCATCATAACCCGTGATAGCAATGTCTTCAGGGATATTTCTTCCATCCAGTAAAGCGTGCTTAATAAAACCAAAGCAAGTCTGGTCGTTTGATCCAAAGATAGCAATATTAGAAATATTATGCTTTTTTAAGTCAGCGTAAGCACGGTATCCTGATTCTAGAGAGTAATCTCCTTCAAATACCCAAACACATTCCATATTATTTGCTGCTGTAATATGATCAATAAAACCATTCTTCCGGTAGAGGGCTTCTACTTTATTCCGTGGACCGGCAATCACACCGACCTTGGTGAATCCCATCTCTTCAAAATGACTGGCAGCCAGATGTCCACCCCGATATGCATCGAACGTAACAGTGTCTATAAGCGGATTTACTATGGGAGCTAAAGATACGATAGGGGTGTCGTCCATCATGTTTTTTAGTTCAAGGTAATCTTCCCTTTTGAACTCAGGCAGAAAGATGCATATGGCATCATAAATACGGGAGATGCTTGAAATCAGCTCTGCTGGTTTGGAACTCAAATGATTCACTTCAACAAAACTAAATTCAACATTAGAGTTAAGACTGGCTTGATAAAACCCGTAGAATAATGAAGAATAAAATTCTCCTTCAAATATTTCAGTGACCAGAGCGATTTTCATTGGTCTATCGCCTATACTATCAGGCATACTCTGGATAAAAAGGTAATTTAATTTTTTAGCGCTTGCAAGAATCTTCACTTCATTTTTAGTGTGCGTCCGTTTGGATCGTGAAAGTACTCTTGAAATAGTAGAGATAGATAGTCCGGTATCCTCAGCAATATGTTGCAATGTGGTTCGAGATTTCGTTTTATTTGTATTGGTATCCATGTTTTATATCTGAATTTCAGTCCATTCCTTTTCGTGTGAAGTATAGTCAACTATAACGGTAAAAATTAACACCCTTTGCAAACTAAATGAAAATAATTTTCACAATAATAAAATAAATTTTCATTTTATTGAATATTTATTGCATGAATTGTTCTGCGCAATTTAAATTTCCAAGGTAGGATAACGTGTCACTATTCAGGAGTCAAGTTTGAAAGCTCGTATTAAATAGGAATCAAATAATTGTAAAATGTACGCGTTTCAGCCACGCTGCATTCCTGAAAATTGACAGTTGTAGAAAAATTAATAAACCATGCCAGACATACTAATTATATGACAGTCCGAAAATCGGTTATTCCAAATCAGGGTATGAGGAGTTATTGTTATATAATATCAGTAAAAAAAATTGAATTAACCAACTCAGCTAAAAGGAGAAAACTATGTTAAAGAGAATTTTGCCCGTAATGGCAATCGTTGGTTTCATTTTTGCAGCACAAGTGACTTTTACCGTCGATGTGTCGCAGGATCCAACACTTGCCAATGATAATGTCATTGTTCTACAAGCCGACTTTGACGGCTGGTGGCCAGGAATTATCATGGATGATTCCGATGGTGATCTGATATTTACGGTAACCGTTGCATTGGATGCTGGTTACTATGAATACAAATTCGCCGGCTACGAATATTCAACAGTTGAATTTCCTGATTGGAGTATGACAGAAGCAGACGCAGGTCCATGTCTTGCATTGGCAAACTGCACCGGTGCGAACGGTGAATGCCAATTCATTAACCGATTTATTAATGTCGCTACTGAAGACATGGTTGTCGGTGATGTCTGTTGGGATTCCTGTGACGCCTGTGTTGAACCTGCCGGTGGTGAACTGACTAATGGCGGTTTTGAAGATGGTCTCAACGGCTGGGGTGGAGAACACAATGCCAGCTGGTTTGTTGATGTAACCGGTGCACTAATCTATACCAGTGAAGACATCTTTGAAGCGTATGAAGGTACTTACGGGTTAAAGACCTGGGGTAGATTTGATGGAGTACCACTGAATGTATTCAGCCAGAGTTTTGCTGTGGATCCAGGTGCTGAACTTACCTTTACTGGTTTTGTATTTACCCATCCTGATGATCATATGGCTGGTGACAACTCTGCATATCTTTCTCTGAATTGGTCTAATGCTGCGAGTGAAGATTTAGGCTCTGACTTGTCAGAACTGTTTACCTCACTTTTTCCAGCAGATGTATGGACAGAATTAACTGTAGCCGCAACTGCGCCTGAAGGTGCTACCAATGTAGAAGTTGCCATTAACTACAATCAGATCGCCAATGCTGATGGTTCTGTTTACTGGGATGCTATGAACCTGTCTGCAGTGGGCGGACTTTTCGTAGCCGGATGTACGGATGAAACAGCTTTGAACTATAATCCTGATGCTACTGTGGATGACGGTACCTGCTATTATGAAGGTGACTTTGTAAATATTACTTTTAATGTTGATTTTAGTTGTGAAGGGGCAGACCCGGATCCTTTCCTCGCTGGTGGCGATACATTTGGAAATCCCGGTGATAACCCGATGACTGATCTTGATGGTGACGGTATTTATTCAATCACTGTCCAAATGCTCCCCAATACTGGCACTGATTATACTTTTACCAATGGAGCTTGTGGTGATTGGTCTTGTAAAGAAAGTATTGCTGGACAAGACTGTGCAACTGATCCTTGGAGCGACAGACATATTGATGTTGGTGAAGATGATGTTATAGTGAATACCTGTTTTGCACAATGTGTCGATGGAACTTGTGGAGAATGTCCCGATCCCGGAACCGGAGAATGTTTGGATTCCCAGGTTGCAGTTACCTTCTATGTTGATTTATCACAGAATCCAGAAGTTGCCGACGCCAATACAATCGCCCTAATGGGTGAATTTAATGGCTGGTGGCCAGGTGACATCATGGAAGATTTTGGAAATTATGTTTATGGCGTTACACTTTGCCTGGGTGCTGAAACAGACTATGAGTATAAATTTGCCGGATATGAATGGACAATTTCAGAATTTCCAGATGCGGAATATCCAGTTGGCGAGCCACCATGTCCTGGCACAACATCAACTGTAGAATGCCAATATGGGTCTTGCACCAATCGCCTCTTAACAACTGGTGCAGAAGATATGACATTGGACGCTGTCTATTGGGCTGGTTGTGATACTTATCCGTTTAGCCCCACGCCTCATATCACATTTCAAGTAGATTTGAGTCAGAATCCTGAAATTGCAACTGGAAACACCATTGCGCTTCAGTCTGATTTTGCCGGCTGGTGGCCAGGTATCCCCATGGATGACAGTGATGGAGACCTTTTATATACTGTGACTGTCGATCTTATACCAGGTTATTATGAATACAAATTTGCCGGGTATGAATGGTCCGCGTCAGAATTTGAAGACTGGCAGTTTACACCGGAAAATGCACCCGCTTGTCTTGTATTAGATAACTGTACGGGTGAGAACGGCGAATGCCAATTCATCAACCGATCGGTTGATGTGGTGGAAACTGTTGAACTAGATCCTGTTTATTGGGGAACCTGTGATGTTATCGTATCAGTTCCGGAAGTAACCTTTCAGGTAGATTTGAGTCAGAATCCTGATATTACCGAAAATTATACAATTGCATTACAAGCTGATTTTGCCGGCTGGTGGCCTGGGATCCCTATGAATGACGATGATGGTGACTTGATATACACTGTAACTGTTGCACTGGAGCCAGGTTATTATGAATACAAATTTGCTGGATATGAATGGGCGACTTCTGAATTCCCCGACTGGAGCGTGACTGAAGCAGATGCTGGTGATTGTCTTTTCGTCGACAATTGTGTTGGTGAAAATGGTGAATGCCAATTTATCAATCGTTTTATCAATGTGACAGATGATGCAGTGTTGGATGAAGTCTGTTGGGCAAGTTGTGATTTATGCACTGGCGGAGAACCCACTTATGTTGATGTGACATTCCAAGTGGATATGCAATTTACAGACACTTCTACAGGAGTATATCTTGCCGGTGGAACCATTGGTTCTGAAGACTCTGGAGTTCCTTCAATGGGTTGGCAGATGACAGATGACGATGGTGATATGATTTACACTACAACGATCTCACTCTTGGCAGGAAGTCATCAAAACTATAAATTCCGAGGTGGTCCATCCTATGGTTGGGAAGGTAACTGGGAAAATGTTCCTGCAGAATGTGGCGAGGGTGCATATGTGGATCGATTCCTTGATGTAGGTTACGACGCAATGGCTTTAGATGTAGTTTGTTTTGCCAGTTGTGAAGCCTGTGGAAATACCGATCTTTTTGTAGCAACATTTAATGTAGATATGAACTGTTCAGGGTTGGAAGCCTTCACAACTGTTTATGTGACCGGCCCATTTCTTGGATGGTGTGGTGACTGTCTACCCCTGACCGACGATGATGAAGATGGAGTTTGGACAGGTACTTACTCTTTTAACGGGAACTTGGAGTACATATATGAAGTGGACAGCTGGGCATTCCAGGAAGATCTAGTTGATGATATGGCTGCAGGCGGTACATGTGCACCGGTCACCGATTATGATTCTTACGCCAATCGATTAATGGTAATAACAGAAGATACAGAAACATTCGATACCTATGGTTCCTGCGATGCCTGTGAAACCTGCGGTGATGGTGACATCACAATGGATGGCGGCGTAAATGTTGGGGATATAGTTGCGATTGTTGCTGTGATCCTGGACCTTTCTGAGCTGGACCCGGCTATCGCACTTTGTCATGGTGATGTAAATGCATCAGGGACAGTTGATATCCTTGACGTTGTTATCATCGTTGACTGGATCCTTAATCCTCGAATCTCTGAAACAGAAGCCTCTGAAGCATACCTGGTAAAAACAGATAACGGATTATCGTTAATGGCCGATGGCTATGTGGGCGGAGTTCAGATTATTTTGACCCATGGCTCGGATTTCACCATCAATATGCCTTCGGACGCTTTTATGGCGGAATATAATACAGTTAATAATCAAACAACAGTGGTTGTACTGCAACCTGGAAGTGAACTTTTCAGCAGTACTGGTGACTATGAGATTGGTGAAGTGCTTGCCGCCTCCGGTAATCATTATGTAAATGTAACATTAGCTACTGAATTCAATCTATTGTCAGCATATCCTAATCCGTTCAATCCCCGCACGAATATCAGTTACATGCTGCCACAAGATGGATTTGTCAAACTAGCAGTATATGATATTCTTGGACGCACCGTAAACACACTAATAAGTGATTACTCTCCTGCAGGCACTTATTCAGTTGTCTGGAGCGGCATGGATAATTCAGGGATGTCAGTACCTTCTGGAATATACTTCATCCGGATTCAGCATGCCGGTGGAGTGGCAAATCAGAAGATCATGCTGCTGAAGTAATTAATATCTGCATTATGTTATAAGTGGAAAAGAGGGAAGTTGTTTGAATCAAATGGCTTTCCTCTTTTTTTCAAGTAGCATGATCATCCCACAATAGAATGCAATAAAGGACAACATGTTCAAGGTACTTCTCAAAATTTTTATAACGGTGGTTTTCGGCTCATTTCTATGTGCTCAAACAACTGGGAAAATCTCGGGTAAAATATCCGATGCCAAAACCGGGGAATCTATCATTGGCGCTAATGTCATGATTAAAGATACGGATATCGGTACTGCCACAGACGAAAACGGAAGGTATTTTATCATCAATATTCAGCCGGGCAAGTACAATGTTCTGGTTATGGTAATTGGTTATGGACACGTGACCGTAGAAGATGTATCTGTCAGTGTCAACCGAACTACACCATTGGACGTCCAGTTAAACCAGACCTTTCTTGAAGGAGAAATGGTAGTGGTAAAGGCGAATCGTGTCTCCATTAAAAAAGATCAGACCAATACTGTTAAAAATATCTCGTCTGATCAAATCGCTGTTCTTCCGGTAGAGGATATTGGTGCAATTGTAAATATGCAGGCCGGTGTTGTTGCAGGCAGTTTTCGCGGTGGGCGGAATACGGAAGTTACATATCTGATTGATGGCGTGAAGGTCGATGAGGGCTTTGGCGGATCTTCAGCCACCGTTCATATTGAACCAGGTACCGTTCGTGATTTGGAAGTTATTACCGGGACATTTAATGCTGAATATGGTAAAGCCATGAGTGGCGTGGTCAACCAGATCACGAAAAATGGCAGTAATCAATTTAGCGGGTCCATGTCATCCAGTTATGGGAACTATTTAACACCTCATTCGGATATCTTTTTAGGTATAAATGAACCTAGTCTCAATGAGAATAAAGATTACAAATTCCAGATCAGTGGTCCTGTTATCAAGGATAAAATATACTTTTTTATGAATTACCGGAAGCGAGAGAATCTCAACCACCTGAATGGGATTGACTATTTTAACGTGACTGATTCCAGTGATTTTTCTGCAGATATCCCTCAAGCTTGGTATTCAGAACATACTGGTGACCATGTAATGGAAGATTATTGCAGTGATGATAACGGTGTAGAAGTACTGAATTGGCAAACCGGTGAAGAAATTGTTGATGAAGCAGAGTGTTCCGAATATGGTGTCTGTCTGCTACAGTTTAGTGTTTGTGTTGACATTTACGGTGAAATCATCGAAGTGACAGACGACCAGATTTACTGCGAGCAGGCGTTGAATGGTATATTTGGTTTTGGTACTGATGAAGTGAGCCATCTTGATGAAGAAGGTTGCCAATACGAAGAAATTTGGCGTAACGATAATATTGAAGATTTTCCGGGATTTATGCAGGCTGTATTTATTCCAAATCAATATTCAGTCCGAAAAAAGAATAATTCATATGTGCCCATGAACACGACAGTATTTACTTCTTTTATGGGAAAACTCAGTATTTTCCCCACATCAAATATTAGAATGTCACTTCTGTACACTTTGAACGATGACGAATCACATTGGTATAGTCACTATTATAAATACAGTCCGCACAGCCGATCAGCAGATTATAATAAGACTCAGTTTGTTACGTTGCATACCAATTATATGATCAGTAACGCCATGTTTGTGGACGCAAAACTATCCCGAATTGTTCACGATTATGGCTCTTATCTCTATGAAAACCCATTGGATGACCGGTATGTTCATGACTACTACACGAATTCGGAATCTGGTTTTTTACTGGGTGGTCAAGATAAAGACCATACAGAAAGGACAATGGTTGACAATAATCTAAAGATTGACTTTATTTGGCAGGCGAGTATGGAGCACAGTTTCAAGATTGGATTTGATTATCTTGGACATAAAATCACAAATAACTTTTATACGATCCGAGACAGCACTTATTCGGATGAAGACTATACTCCTTATATTTATTCAGGTGATGATGTTATTAGTCCCTACAAAGAAGAATTTGTTACGACTGCTTATGAGTATTCTGGTTACATCCAAGATAAAATGGAATTTGATGAGATGGTGATCAATCTAGGATTACGGTACGACTACTTTGACCCAAACCGTCTTTATCCCACCAATTATCGGAATCCACTGAACCAGATTAATAATGTGGATACGACGCGATATGAATACGCTGATCCGAAATTTCAAATGAGCCCAAGATTAGGTATTGGTTACCAGGTAGGGGATGAGGCAGTCCTTCATTTCAGTTACGGCCATTTCTTTCAAATGCCTCCAATGTCTGCGATTTACAGTAATTATGACTGGCTGATCCCCACTGGAGATTTTGAAACTATCCTTGGGAATCCAAACCTGGATGCAGAAAAAACGATTACGTACGAAATCGGTCTCTGGCAACGACTTAACAGAACCATGGGATTAGAGGTGAATCTGTTCTACCGGGATATCTACCAACTGCTCAGCACAAAAACCATCACAACATATAATACTGTTAAGTATGGATTGTATACAAATAAGGATTATGGGAATGTCCGCGGAATGGAATTACGGTACGATTATAGTGACAATGGATTAACCGTATTTGCGAATTATACGCTTCAGTATACGAGAGGAAACGCCGATAATCCGACCATGTCTTTTGATAGGGAAGGCAATAATAATGATCCAGTGAACATTCTAATTCCCATGAGTTGGGACCAACGACATACGTTAAATACTACTATAACTTATTCAGGTAAAGATTATGGAATGTCCCTGACCGGATATTACAATTCTGGAACGGCTTATACGTTTGCGCCCCCATCCACAAATCCATTGGCAACGATTAACTTGCTGCCCAACAATGATTACAAACCCAGTAACTATACCGTAGATATGACCGGTTTTTATAAGATTCGTCTGGGTGGCAATATCGCAGGAAAGTTTACATTTTCAGTTTATAACCTGTTAGACAGACTCAATGAGTATGGTGTGAATGGTCAGACCGGACGAGCCTACACCGCAGTAATACGAGACGATGAAAGGGCATCATTCCGTAGTAATTTTACGAATATTGAAGATTCTAGAAAAGATCCCAGTTCGTATTCCACTCCCAGATTAATTAAAATCGGATTAGAGATAAACTTCTGATATGAAAAAAAACAATAAAACAATCATCATAATATCTGTTCTAATGTTGGGATGGATAATAGCACAAGATATGTACGAAGGTCCGGACGATCCAGCAGCAGATCCCGCAGCAGTCCGTGAAGCAAGGATGGACGGAAACCGAGTGCTACTCTATTTCAAGAATACAACTCAGTTATCCAACTGGGTACCCGGTGGATTGAACGATGTATCCATCTGGCCAAATGACGGAACGGGTACTCGAATGGTAGATGGCATTGGATTGCTCATAGGTGCAAAAACCTATATTCTTGATGACTTTGATCCTGGAACGCTTGATACGATCATTGTGGATGACCCATTGATAATCCAAACCACACCAGATCTACATGAAATTTACTGGCTTCAGACCCAATACCGGGAAGAAGTCGACAATAATGAAACGAATACTGTGGACTGGACTTTGTATCCTGTATTCGGGTACTTTAATCCGGGTCAGGATTATCCTGCAATGAGCGATGATCCTAACTCTTGGCCGCAATCCGGTTGGCCCTCTCGAGGATCCGGTTTACAGTGGGCAGGGTACTGGGATGGACGTTTCGGTAAAGGAGTTACATATGCTGACTTGGAAACCTATTTTGTTGTAAATGATGCACAGGACCAAGAGTATTTACAGAACAAATGGATCTATGGTGGTGATGAGAAACCTGAATTATGTGAGGATCCTTATCTATTATTAGAGGACTGTATTGTCAATTGTGATTCTTGGTGCATTCCTTCAGAACCATACAGCTATTATCCCAAACCAGGTTATTATATCCAGGAAGACGCCTCCGTTCAACCCGGGGCTCCCTGGGGTGGACTTGGGATACGAGTTGAATCCAGGGCATTTCAGTGGAATAATCCTCTGGTCAGAGATGCACTATTCTGGGAATATACGATTGCAAATATTTCTGAATACAACATTACAGAAGTCGCCTTTGGATATTGGGTAGATAATGCTATTGGATCAGAAAATGCTGATGACGAGGTTGGATATTTCGATGATGTTCTGGACCTGTCCTACTCCTGGGATTTTGATGGTGTGGGATTTGGTGGTGTTACACCAGGTATTATGGGGTTTGCATTTTTGGAAAGTCCTGGTAAGTCCTATGATTTCATCGACAATGATTTGGATGGCCTTATTGATGAGAAGCGTGATAATGACGCCGGTACACTTATTTGTGCTACATGTGGAATTAATGATCTTGAGGATTTTCTTACTTTTTACGATCTGACTGAAGATGAACTACACGAACATTGGTCAGGAGATGAAGATCAGGATTGGCGCTTTAGTGAAACGGATGAACAAGGAAACTGTACCCAACTTTGGGATGACGTTGGGCTAGATGGAATCGGTCCGAATAATATTAATTATACTGGTCCCGACGAAGGCGAATGTAATGGTCAACCAGATTATGTGGAAGGTATTGGTGGTGAACCGAACTTCGCAGCTACCGATGTGTCAGAATCCGATATGATTGGTCTCACAACATTTCAATTATTTCGGATAGATAGTCATGCTGAGAACAACACTACCAAATGGTTTAAAAATGATAACGTCATGTGGAATATGATGAGTGATACCATAAAAATGCAGTATACGGATGTTCCCTCAAATTTGGTTGAATTGTTTGCAAGTGGTACATTCCAATTAAACAAAGGACAGGCAGAACGTGTATCCATGTCTGAATTACATTCATTTGATCCGCTTACAGGGTCGCCCGGAGGACAGTCACAAGGAGCGGTGGCACTGTTTGAACTGAAACGCACAATTCAAACGATTTACGAAACTGATTATCGATTTGCACAACCACCCACAGCACCTGTCCTAACTGCTGAAGCAGGTGATGAGCAGGTTATCTTGACCTGGGGTAACATATCAGAAATGTCAAGAGATCCATTTCTCCCCGATTCACTTCAAATGGATTTCGAAGGTTATAAAATTTACCGTGCGACAGATAAATATTTAAAAGATGCACAGGTTATCACTGATGGTTACGGAAATCCGATGTTTTATCAACCGATCTTTCAATGTGACCGTATTGATGGTATCACCGGATTTGCAGATTGGTCTCCAGTATTTGGTACTTCATATTACATAGGAGGCGACACTGGTTTACAGCACCGGTTTGTAGACACAGAAGTAATGAATGGCCGTACTTATTATTATGCAATTGTCGCCTATGACTTTGGCCTAGAGCCCGATGACAATTTGACATCAGGAATCCCGCCTTCTGAAAATAATGCCATCATCGAATTGGATGAAAATGAATATGTGATCAGTACTGGTCCTAATGTGGCGATTGTAACACCCTCTGCACCCTCCGCAGGATATGTACCACCTGAGTTTGAGATGGAACATGGGGAGTTATTCGGTACTGGTGTGATTGAACCAATGGTTTTTGCTCCCGGAGCATTGATTGATGCTGCGGAGTACATACTTACGTTTACCAACGATACCGATGAGCTAAACTACTTCACCACATCAGGCTTGGAGGTTTATAAAAAATTAGATACACCTATTGAATGGTGTGAATCACAGTTGGATTGTTCAGAATTTATTGCAGGTGATGATTGTGCAGCTGAAACTGGTTGCAGTTGGGGTGAAATAACACAACTTGGGACATGGTACGATGTGCCAGGATCAAACAACGTTGAATTTTCATTGGAGACCGGCGATAATTTTGATGGTCAATTCATCTCCCAAGCCGGGATCTTAACTATATTTCTATCAGAAAATGATTCGGACTTCTGTACTAAAGTAGTTTTTAATTCATCCAGCCATGTTGGGTTAGTGGGCACTTGGAATTCAACGTCGGTAACCCAATATAACAATGACAGTTGCACTGGATTAGGGGGCACTGTTGTAGACCTCGACTTTTCCTTAATTCTAAATACTGATCTCTCATTATTATATATTTCGTATGACTGTGTAAATCTTTCATTTTGCGAGGATTATGAAATTGAAAATGAGTGTCTGAATGCTCTCGGATGTAATTGGGAAATTCAGTCAATGGTCTTGGTTTATGAGGAGAAACCCACTTTGGGTTCAAGCAATTTTCCCGGATTCCCAAACGAAAACCTGGTGCACGAAACAGTCTCAAATGATCAGGGTAACTCCTATGACTACTGGACACTAAATCCGGATTATCCTGTTGTAACCGATGTATTTGACGGTCTACAGTTACGTATCAGTGAACTGGTCGACACTGCTAGGATTAGCTTGCAGGGATGGTATCAGGAATCCAGTCCAGGGCAGACATCTCTCATTGTGAACCACAACATGCTCCGTTCAAAGCTTGAACCATGGGATTATGATATCATTTTCACAGACCACGCAGATGCCTACGTCAGTGATATCGCCTATCCAGTGAATATTTATGATGAAGATGGTAATCCGCTAAATGACTCACAAAGTCTATTCATTAATGAGTCGTTTGACTTTTACATTTATAACAGAACACTCCAGGATACGATGGACCTGGTGGTATATGATCTGAATAGTAATGGTGAATTTGACAAGGTTGGTGATAAGATCCTCGTTGGAAAAACGGGTCCGTATTATTTTATGGGAAGTTTGATCCCGAATATGTGGGTGCAAACAAATTTCGCACTTCTGTTTGTAGAAGACCCTTCGGACGGGGTAGAAAATTATCCGGCACCGGGCGATGTGTATTCTATCATATATGATCGACCCTTCTTTGCATCTGATTCGGTTCGAATTTATACATTCGCACCCGATAGCATTAGTGTGGAAGAACATGACAATGAAATGGAAAAGATCAAGGTGGTCCCTAATCCGTACGTCTGTACAAATGTGATGGAAGGAGCCATTTTTAACACGGGGTACAACCAACGACGAAAGCTGATGTTTACTCATCTTCCATCCCAATGTACAATTCGTATTTACACTGTGAGTGGCGTGCTGGTGGATAAAATTGATGTAGACAACGCAGTGGAAGATGGCAGTTATCATTGGGATATGCAGACAAATGAAAATCTGGAGATAGCTGCAGGGATGTATATTTATCATGTTAAGTCAGATATAACAGGTAAAGAAAAACTGGGCAAATTTGCGGTGGTGAAGTAATATGATTAGATTTAACAGAAATTTCATAAGGATGGCCAGACAAATAATTTTGTTGACAGTCGTTGTCAGTTTTGTATTTACCGTAAATCGGAATGGTACTACCACCGCTAACTTTTTGGAAATAGATATCGGAAGCTCCGCGACAGCAATGGGTGGGGCATATGTCAGTGTCGTGGATGACGTTTCCGCAGTTTTCTGGAATCCCGCAGGACTATCAAACGTAACAGGTAATGAAGTGATGTTCATGTATCAACCATGGATTATTGGTATCGACCATGTGTTTGTTGGAGCAGCTGTAAAAGCACCATCCATCGGTACATTTGCACTCAGCCTAAACTTCATGAACTATGGTGACGAAGCAGTCACAACCGTAGCGGCTCAAGAGGGAACCGGAGAACTCTATGCAGCAAATGATTACTCTATTGGACTGTCATTCGCTAGGAAAATAGTAAATTGGTTCTCGTTTGGTGTATCTGCAAAGCTGATCTCTTCGTCTATTTGGCACATGAAAGCCAGTGCGGCAGCAGTTGATTTAGGCGTAATTATCAATTCAAAATTCCTCGTTCCTAATGAAGACAGAACCAAAGGTTTAAAAATTGGTATGAGCATCTCAAATTATGGTTCCCGTATGCGATACGACGGAATTGATTTGTTGAATCCCATCGATATTACCGATGATCATGGCAACTTTGAAAACGTACCAGGCATTTTTAAAACCGAGAGTTGGGAATTACCATTACTGTTTAGAATTGGTATATCATTTCAACCTGTAGCAACTGACAGACAGAACCTTATTGTTGCTTTAGACGCGCTGCATCCCAATAATAATACCGAATCGATTAATATTGGTACTGAATACGAATTTATCCAACCAGGTGTCGCCAGCTATTTCCTTCGAGCAGGTTATAAAGGTAAATACATGGTAGATTCAGAGTATGGTCTCACTTTCGGTGGAGGTATAAAGATGAGATTTGTCGGTAATCAAAATGTAATAATTGACTACAGTTATAAAACCATGGGCAGATTGGGTAATGTCCATCTGTACACAGTCGGATTAGAATTCTAACTACTGGTCTACTCACCCCTTATAAATAACAAGTATCAAAATTGATCAAATGAATATTCGCAACACAGGTTGGTGGGGATTGATTACTATCCTCATCACCGTCTGGTCTTGTTCAAATCACAAAGATACTTCTGATACACCCGAAAGAATACCTCCTGATATTCCTCTTGTTCAGGTCGCTGACCGAACCATCACCGTCAGTGAGTTTATTAAACGAGCCGAGTACACAATCCGTCCACCACATTGCAGGGGTAATTTAAATATTCATAAATACATTGTATTAAATTCTTTAATCGCTGAAAAACTATTAGCGATTGAACTAGAGGATGCCTCTGTAGACACACATTTTATGAAGTATCTGATAGGGCGTAAAGAACAGAAAATGCGAGATGTGCTATTTTATGAGAAGGCTTATAAACTCGTATCAATTGACACAGTAACCACCCTGTCTACGGCAGATGCGGCTGTTAGAACCTACGATATTAGATATACCACATTCCGGGACCCGACCCAAGCACAGCAATTTTATGAGTTGTTGATAAACGGCTCAACATTTGAGGATATCAATCAATCGATTTTGCATTTGGATCGGATTCCTACACGGAAGGTTAAGTATTTAGAAGAAACCGACCCGTATATCTGCAACGCTTTATTCGGTTCCGCGTTGGATAAGGATCAGATCGTTGGTCCCGTGCGAACAAGTGACGGAAATTACCTCATAATGCAGGTGGACGGATGGGTATCACAGATTTCTTTATCCCCCGAAGAGCGAACATCATTTATTGACCGCGTTTCTGAAAAGCTCAAAACGGACCATGCGATGATCCGGTATAACGAGTATGTTTCAGGCATCATGTCCGGAAAAGAGATGAAATTAATAGAGGATACATTTAGAGAGTTTGTGGAAGTGGTTCGGGATCACTATTTGGCATCCCAGGCTGACAAGGAGGATATGGTCCAACTCACGTTATGGCAGGAAGAGAAAAAGAGTGAGAGAGAAGATGAACCCCCTTCTATTTCTTACAACCGGAATATGCCGCTTTTAGAACTGGATGGTAAAACATGGAATTTGAAAGATATTGAACAATTGGTAGAATCTCATCCTCTGGTTTTTCGAAAAAAACGGATCAAACCGCAAGAGTTTTCTGAACAATTGAAATTTACTTTGGCAGATCTATTTCGTGATTTCTATCTCACTCAGGAAGCATATCAGTTGGGGTATGATTTATATCCCACAGTACTACAGGAAGTTGCAATGTGGACTGATAGTTACAATGCAAACTTTGCGCGAGATCAGATTCTATCAGATGCAGGAATAGGTGTTGTGGATTCCAATGGGACATTAAAGGCAATCGAAACTTATTTGAATCCACATATCGCTGAATTGCAACAAATGTACAGTGATCAGATCTTGATTAACCTGGAGCAATTTAATGCAATCCAGTTGACTTCAGTTGATATGCTTGCGATCACTGAAAATGCTCCTTATCCGGTGATTGTACCGGATTTCCCCCTACTTACAACACTCCACGAATTGAATTATGGCAAGGCAATGGATCTGAAATAATGTCTGATTCTGACTCTCGATTCAAAAATAATATGATAATTCGATGAGTAATGGTAAAGCGTGTTCTTGCTGCGGCGTTAAATTTCTGTTGATGATAATAAGAAATCACATACACCTTAAATCATTTTTAATTCTAATATTATTGATTTCAGGGTTATCCGGTAAAGATTACAAAGGAAGTGAACTTCGCACCATTGCATCTTACACCTATGGTCGATTTGAGGTCCGGATGCAATCTGCTTTCGGAAGTGGAATGCTATCATCATTTTTTACTTATCATGATGATGGGATCGCCTGGAATGAAATAGATATTGAAATTCTCGGGCAGTACACGGATCAGATTCAGTTAAATACGATCACTCCTGGACAAATTAACCATGTGTACACTCATGATGCAGACTATAATCCACATGATAGTTTTCATGTGTACGCCTTTGAATGGGCACCGGACTACGTGGCTTGGTTTATCGATGATATAGAGGTATATCGTGATCAGGGAAACCACATCTCCCAGTTAAATCTCGCACAGAAGATCATGATGAATATGTGGATCCCTGATTACCCTGACTGGGTAGGGCCGTGGAATGATAGTATCCTGCCAGTGTATGCTTTTTATGACTGGGTAAAATATTCTAGTTATACGCCCGGTTCTGGGGATACTGGGAGTGATAATTCATTCTCACTTCAATGGATGGATAATTTTGAGTACTGGGATCAATCCCGGTGGCAGAAAGCGACACACACCTGGTGGGGAAATAATTGCGATTTTACACCTGAAAATGTAGTATTTCAGGATGGCTATATGATCCTGTGTCTTACAGATAATTTCAATTTGGGATTTTCAGGTGAAATTCCGGCAGATGATAGAACCTATCTACGAAGGGACGGCCAGGAAATTCTTGACCGTGATGGGAATCCGATCCTACTGAAAGGACTTGGATTGGGTGGATGGCTTGTTCCTGAAGGATATATGCTACACATTCCCGGATATGGTTCACCTTCAGCAATTCAGAATATGATTGTTGATTTGGTAGGCGAAGGGGTCGCACAATCTTTCTATAATAATTATGAACAAAATTACGTTAATTCTTCTGATATTGCTCAAATTGCAGAGTGGGGATTCAACTCAGTGCGATTACCCTTCCACTATAATAAACTTTCACCTGAAACTGGTGTCTATCTGGAAGGGGGTTTTGCTCAGATTGATAGTTTACTTAAATGGTGTGAACAGAATGAGTTGTATCTGATCCTGGATATGCATTGTGCTCCCGGTGGCCAGAATCCCAACAATATCAGCGATAGCGGTGGTGAAGCATTGCTTTGGACCATGCCTGAACATCAAGAGCATACAATCCAGCTTTGGCAGGTTATCGCGGAACGGTATGAAAATGAGGAATGGATGGGCGGATATGACCTTCTAAACGAACCGGTACTTCCATCGGGATATAGTAATACTCACCTTCGAAATCTGTACATGGATATTCGTTCTGCCATCCGGTCTGTTGATCAGAACCATATCCTGTTTATTGAAGGGAATTGGTACGCCACAGATTTTACAAATTTAACACCTCCCTTTGATGGAAATATGGTGTATTCCTTCCATAAGTATTGGAATGAAACTGGTATTGAGACTATCCAAAATTACCTTGCTGTCCGTAATGCTTATAATATTCCACTTTGGTTGGGAGAATCGGGGGAGAATTCAAATCAATGGTTCGCAGAAATGATCGAACTGGTGGAATCGAATAATATCGGTTGGAACTGGTGGACGCATAAAAAACTGGACACGATTACGAGTCCGTTATCTGCACCTATTCCTAATCAATTTCAGACAGTGTTGGATTACTGGAATAATGGAGGGGTACAACCTCCTACTTATGTATCAATTTCCGGGCTAATGCTCCTCGCAGAAAATCTGGCGATAGAAAACTGTGAAATTCATCAAGACGTACTGATGGCACTTCTTAACTGGGAAGAATTACAGGTAAATATGCCATTTAAAACACATGTCCTCCCTGGGACAATTGATGCTGTGGATTATGATATGGGACTTAATACAGTCTCATATTCAGATGTTCAATTCATGACAACCGATGGTAGCTCTGGTGATGCGTGGAATAGCGGATACTCATATCGAAACGATGGCGTGGATATTGAGTTATCCGGCGGGGACAGCCCTACTATGTATAATATCGGTTGGACACAGGATGATGAATGGCTTGAATATTCTATTCAGGTTCAGGAAACAGGTGTATTTACAGTATGGATGACCGTTGCCACACCCAATGGAGGTTTTTTCCGTTTATATTTGGATGGAGAGGATTTGATCGGTTTGGTGAATGTGAATCCTACAGATGATTGGCAGAACTGGACAAACCAAAATATGGGGGAGGTTATCCTCCCAGTCGGTGATCACATTTTGCAACTGTATATCACACAAGGTGGATTTAATATCAGCCAGATAATGTTTGAACCGATGTCCATGATCGGTGATCTGACGATGGATATGACTGTGGATGTGCTGGATATAGTCGCACTTGTGAATTTGATCTTGTTTGCTGAACCGAATGACCTTGCCCCCAAAAGTTGTACCATGTTTTAAGTTAGTCCTACAGAAAAAT
>ERZ889078.286-NODE-286-length-46274-cov-7.874294_pt1 | contig 46274 bp, 18 predicted proteins | sample MGYA00521266_ERZ889078 | MGnify/ENA primary metagenome ERZ889078 (study PRJEB32303, sample SAMEA104408618) | aquatic metagenome | biome: Brackish water; feature: Pelagic; material: water | place: Baltic Sea | collected 2014-06-16T06:34:00 | depth 76,534 m ... | reverse complement strand
ATAAATCATAAAGCGGGTAAGAACCCGGAAGTGACTTTGGATCGATGGTACTAGTCCCACGTGTCCAACGCCAAGTCGAACCTGGAGTCATGGGCGGCGCCGCGCGCTTGATGCAGGCTCACCGCGAGCTCGTTGTGTCCGGCGTGGAGCATCGACGCCAAGATCCACGTCTCGACCACATCGGTCTCGTTGTTCCAGCGCAGGTTGTACCCCGCGTCAGTCTCGGCGCTGATCGGACCCATCGGCAGATTCAGTCGCCACACCTCGACGCCGTTGATCAGCACGCGCGCCCCGTCATCCCGCACCAACCGCAGCCGCAGCCACTTGGGCAGTTGACCGCCAGGGCCGGCCTTGAGATCGACCGTAGCCCGGAAATGCACGGTTTTTGGGGCGTTGTCGGCGCCCTCCTTCAGCTCGGTCTTGAGGCCCGACGTGCCGTGTCCCATCGGCGCGAGGCCCTTGCGCCACGGCGTCACGGGCGCGGCGGTGGCCCAATCATCCGCGGGCGCCACACCGGCTTCGAGCACGTACCAAGCCTGACCGAAGCCACGGAGCTGCTGTGGTTTGCCCTTGGGCGCGTCCGGACCGTGGCTCGGCGGCAGGCCAAAACTGTCGACCAGGATGCCATCTGGGGTGATGGACTCAAACCGCGCGTAGCCCCGCGTCACCGTCGCCCGCATCGCGCCGAAGACGCCGTACGCCCGAACTTGCGAGCCCTCAGCGACAGGACCGGTCATCGGATACAGCCTGCGGCCACCGTGGCCCGTCACGATATGCCACATGCCGCGGCTCCGAATGCGCTCGTAATGGTGGTCATGGCCGGCGAACGTCATCGACGCGCCCCACGCACGGAAGGGCCACCGCATCCAAACGCTCGGCGTGTGGCGGCCAGAGTTGAAGGGCGGATGATGAAAGAGCACGAAACGGAACGGCGACTTGGATCGCGCCAGCGCGCTGCGCAACCAGTGCGCTTGGCGGCTCGTGGCGTCGACGCCGTCGGGTTCGCGGCGATAGCTGTCGAGGAAGAACAGGTCGACCGGGCCCGCGTGCACGTCGTAGTAGCGCTCATTGCCAGGCAGCTCAAACCAATCGAAGTAGGCCCTGCCATTGGCCGCATACCAGTCGTGATTGCCCATGGCTGGAAAAAACCGGTTGTGGTCCGTGGATCCGGGCCCATAGCGCCCCTTGTAAGGCTTGATGAACACGCCGTAGCGCTTGCCGATGTTGGCGTCGATGGTCGCCGCGTCGCCGGCTGGGTAGTTGTTGTCGCCCACCGTCAGGACCAGATCGGGCCGCCACCCACGCACCATCGCAGCGACCCGATCGGCGGCTGGGTTGGGGTCGCCGTAGTCGCCGACGATGGCCAGCCTGAGCGGTCGCCCGGTCGCCGTTGGCACCATCGTAATCGGTGGCGGCGGCTGCGCCTCTTCGTCCGCTTGCGGCCCAGACTTGCGGGCTTTGGGGGCGTTGCAGCCGATCGCCAGCGCCGCCAAGAGGCCCCAGACCACGACGCGCAGCCACCGCGCCACCGGCTCCGTCCAGCGGCGCTGCATCGTCTTTGGTGGGTGCGATCGCATGGTGAACTCCCTCGCCCCATCGTCGCGCGCCGACACCTCGCAGTAAAGCACCCGATCGGGCACGCTCGCGGCGCGCCGCTGAGACGCCCACCGAAGGAGGCTCCATGGCCTTGCCCCCACTCCGTCGCATCACCCCCCTCCCGCGCGACGTGCACCAGGTACGCGTCACCCTCGAGACCTCCGCTGGCACGGCTTGGTGCCGCCTCTTTCTCGACAAGGCGCCGCTGACGGTCGCGAACTTCGTGCACCTCACCCAGGGCAGCCAGCCGTGGAATGACGCCAACGGCCGTGAGCAGCGGGACGTGCCGTACTACGATGGCCGCGTCTTTCACCGCGTCGTTCCGGGCTTCATCGTGCAGGGCGGCTGCGTCCGAGGCGATGGACTAGGCAACCCCGGCTACCGCTTCGCGGACGAGCTCGCAGCCCGGCATGATCGCCCCGGAATCCTGTCGATGGCCAACGCCGGCCGCGACACCAACGGCGCGCAGTTCTTCGTGACGCTGCGCGCCGCGCCCGAGCTAGATCGGCGGCACAGCGTTTTTGGCGTCGTCGAGCACGGTCTCGAGGTGTTCACAGCGATCGCCCAGCTGCCACGACGTGGCGAGCGGCCGCTCGAAGACGTCGCCATCGACCGCATCAGCGTAGAGCTCATGTCCTAGCTTGGTAGCGCGTGGCGCCAACGCCTTGAACCCGCGCGCGCCACCCGGCATCGTCTGCGCCTTAAATGACCGAAGGAGCCCGCCCCATGGCCACCGTCTCGACTAGCCCCGCCCCGCCTCACGCCACCGCGCCTCTCGCTGCCGTGCCGCTCGCCGGACAAGCCGCCGTCCCCGCCGACGAGCGCTTCGATTTCTCCACGACCGATGCCCGCTGGCAGCGCTATTGGGTTGAGAACAAGACCTTTAAGGCGGAGATCGACCCCGACAACGACAAGCGCGCCTATGTGCTCGACATGTTCCCCTACCCATCCGGCGCCGGCCTGCACGTCGGCCACCCAGAGGGCTACACCGCGACCGATGTCTGGTGTCGATACCAGCGCCACACCGGCGTGAACGTGCTGCACCCGATGGGGTGGGACGCCTTTGGCCTGCCCGCCGAGCAGTACGCGATCCAGACCGGCACGCACCCGCGCGCCACCACGGCGAAGAACATCGACAACTTTCGCCGCCAGATTCAGGCGCTCGGCTTCTCCTACGACTGGGACCGCGAGGTCGACACCACCGATCCCGCCTACTTCAAGTGGACCCAGTGGATCTTCCTGCAGCTCTTTGAGCGCGGGTTGGCCTACCAGAGCGAGGTGCCGGTGAACTGGTGTCCGGCCCTGGGCACCGTGCTCGCCAACGAGGAGGTCATCGATGGCCTCAGCGAGCGTGGCGGCCACCCGGTGGTGCGGCGCCCGATGCGGCAGTGGATGCTCGCCATCACCGCCTACGCTGAGGAGCTGCTGCGCGGCGTGGAGGATCTGGATTGGGCAGAGGGCATCAAGGCCATGCAGCGCAACTGGATCGGCCGATCTGAGGGCGCTGAGGTTGATTTCAAGGTCGAGGGCCACGAGTTCAGCGTCAAGGTCTACACCACGCGGCCCGACACCCTGTTTGGGGCGACGTACGTGGTGTTGGCGCCCGAGCATGACCTGCTCGACGTCATCGCCACCGATGCTGAGCGTTCCACGGTCCAGGCCTACGCCGCGAACGCCGCGCGCAAGAGCGAGCGCGCCCGTCAGGATGAACGCGCTGAGAAGACCGGGGTGTTCACCGGCGCTTATGCGATCAACCCCGTGAACGGCGCGCGCATCCCGATCTGGACGGCGGACTATGTGCTCGGTGGCTACGGCACCGGCGCGATCATGGCGGTGCCCGGCCACGACGCGCGCGACTTTGAGTTTGCGACGGCGTTTGAGCTGCCGATCCTGCGCGTGGTGATGCCGAAAGATGGCGACCCGACCGATCCGCTGGACGAGGCCTTCTGCGAGAAGGGCGTCGCCTGCAACTCCGCCGGGTTTGACGGCATGGCGACGGACATCTTCAAGGATCGCATCAGCGCGTGGTTGACCCAAGAGGGGCTCGGCGACGCCAAGGTCAACTACAAGCTCCGCGACTGGGTCTTCTCCCGGCAGCGCTACTGGGGCGAGCCCATTCCCGTCTACTACCCCTGTTTTCCGGGCGACGACGCGGACGATCGCGCGCTGTGGGACCCGCGTCGCGGCGACGACGTGCGCATCGACTACCAGACCCCGATCGCCGTGAACGAGGACGAGCTGCCGCTGCGCCTGCCGGAGACGAGCGACTACAAACCCAACGAATCTGGCGAGCCGCCGCTGGCCCGCTGTCTCGACTGGCGCTTCTTCGAGCAGGATGGGGATTGGTACGCGCGTGAGACCAACACCATGCCGCAGTGGGCCGGTTCGTGCTGGTACTACCTGCGCTTCGCGGACCCGAAAAACCCTGATTTTCCGGCCTCGTCGGAGGCTGTCGACTACTGGCTCCCCGTGACGCTGTACGTCGGTGGCGCGGAGCACGCGGTGCTGCACCTGCTGTATGCGCGCTTTTGGCACAAGGTGCTCTTCGACATGGGCGTGGTGCCGACCGATGAGCCGTTCCCGCGGCTGGTGAACCAGGGCATGATCCTGGGCGAAGACGGCGAGAAGATGAGCAAGTCGCGTGGCAACGTGGTCAATCCTGACGACATGCTGCGCGAGTTCGGCACCGACGCGTTCCGGCTCTACATCCTGTTCATGGGGCCGCTCGAGAAGGTCAAGCCGTGGCAGACCGCGGGCATGCATGGCACTCGCCGGTTCACCTATCGCTTCTGGAGCCTGTATCAGAAGCCGTTGAGCGACGCGCCGCTGCCGGAAGCGACGGCCAGCTTGCTCCACGGTCTGATCAAGAAAGTGACCGAGGACACGGCGGAGCTGCGCTTTAACACGGCGATCGCGGCGATGATGGAGGCGCTCAATGAGCTCTTGCGCGGTGACGTGTTGTATCGCGAGGTCGCTGAGAAGCTGCTCGTGCTGTTGTCGCCCTATGCGCCCCACCTCACCGAGGAGCTGTGGCGACGCTTGGGTCATGGACCGTCGCTGAGTCACCAGCCGTGGCCGACGTTTGATTCGGCGAAGCTGGTGCGGGCGACGTATCTGCTGCCGGTGATGGTGAACGGCAAAGTGCGCGCCAAGATCGAGGTGCCCAGCGACAGCGCCGAGACCCATCTCGAGACCGTCGCGCTGGCCGACGACCGGGTCATGAAGTGGACCGAGGGCAAGGTGGTGCGCAAGATCATCGTCAAGCCCGGCAAGATGGTCAGCATTGTCACCGCGTAACCCCACGACGGACGCGGCCGACGCACCGCCATCTCAAGCTCAGGCCGCGCTGCGATTTGGCTGGTGGGGCCTGCTGCTGTTCGCGACGGCGGGGCTGGGCCTCGAAGCGCTGCACGGCTTCAAAGTCGCCGGATACCTCGATGTGGGGCAGGAGACGCGTCGGCTGATGTGGACGCTGGCCCACGCGCACGGGACGCTGTTGAGCCTCATCCACATCGCCTGGGGCGCGAGTCTGGCCGTCCTCGGCCGCGGCGACGTGCGACGGCGGCGCTGGATCGGCAGGCTGCTGCGCATCGCCACGGTGCTGCTGCCCGGCGGTTTTGCGCTGGGCGGCGTGTGGGTACACGGCGGCGATCCGGGCATCGCGGCGGCGCTGTTGGTGCCGCCGGGCGCGCTGACGCTGTTGGTCGCGCTTGGGTTGGCGGCGCGCGAGATGAGCGCCGCTGAGGAGACGGACTAGGGGGTCTCCAACGCATAGCTGAGCACGTGGAGCCGGTCGCGCAGCGCGCTGGCCCGCGGGTCGCGACGCTCCGCATCGCGGATGAGCCCGTCGGCGCGGAGCAGGAGCTTGTCGCGCTCAACCCCTTCTCGCCCTACCGCCTCCCTGTAGGCGGCCCACGCGCGGTTGATGACGTAACGGTCCCGCCGCACGTTGCTGACCGCGGCGCGGCTCGCGGCCGCGAAGCTCTTCTGCGCTTCTGCAAATCGGCCCGACCCGTACCAAGCCAGCCCCACAGTGTTCATGACCAGGGCGCGCTCATTGGCTGGTTTGCGCGCCGCGCTCAGCTTCTTCGCCGCCTCCCACACCGCTGCGTCCGCCGCCACCGTGCGTTTGCCGGCGAGCGCCTGCAGGCGCTGTTTCTCGGCCTGTAAGCTGATCCGCACCGCCGACAACGTCGTCGCCCGCGCGCGCGTCGCCGGCGTGAGGGTCGCCCATTGATGGTCACGGCGCTGGGCCAGCTCGAGTTGCTTGCGCCTGATCTGCAGCTGCGCGTCGAAGTACTGCAGCCGCTGCTTCATGTTGCTCACCCGCAGGTGAAGGGCCCGCATCGACTTGAGCGACTCCTTGTCGCGCTGCCGCTCCTTGCTGTTGACGACCGCGTCGAGCAGCGACACCCGGCTGCGCACATACGCCGCGAGCTTGCCGACCTCGACGAGTCCGCGTCGCGCGCCATCGAAATCACTGGCATCGCGCGTGTCGTCGGGCGCCGGCCTCGCCAGGGTTCCGAGATCCGGCAACGCGCGCTCGAGCAGGCGCACGAGGCCTTCCGCGGTGTCGACCTCTCGGCCGCGCGACGTACTCAGGTCCTTGCGCAGCTGATCCCGCGCGACCTCAAGCTTCTGCTGCAGCTCGACGGCCTTGGCGGTCCGCAGATCGGCCTCCTTGCGAGCGTTGGCGGCCAGGGTGCGCTGCCCATCGGCGACCTTGCGCTGCGCCGACTCCCGGCCGCTCGCCGCTTGCGTCAGGTCGCGCTGCTGGTGTGCGAGCAGGGCCTGCTGCTTCGCCTGTGCGGCGAGGTCACGCGCGCCTTGATTGGCCTGCCACGCAAACCACCAACCGCCCGCTGCGACCGCCGCGACGATCCCAAGCGCCGCGAACGTCAGCCGGCGGCGGCCGAGACTGCGTTGCGCCATCCACTGCCAATGCTCCGAGCTTTGTTTCAGAAAACGCTTCTCTTCGCCGTCGAGCTCCGTGAGCTCGCTGAACGCCGCGATGCGTCCGGGACTCAGCAGGTCCGCTACGTCGCCGTTGCCTGCGCGCCACCGCGTCATCGCCTCTTGTAGCTGGGCGTGCTGGCGCAGCAGGTGGCGGCTGTCTTCCAACCAGGCCGCAAATCGGGGCCAAGAGCGCAGCAGGCTCTCGTGGGTGATCTCGAGGACGGCGTCGCGTTCGATCGGTCGCTGCACCAGCAGACGCGCCGCGACAAAGGGCTGCATGACGCGGTCCACACGGCTCGGATCCTCCAGGCTGCGCAGCTCGCTCCGGAGCGCGCGTCGCCGCACAAACTCGCCGGACTCCGCACAGCGCACCAGGCGACCGAACACGCGCCGTGCGCAGTTCGCCTCCTCAGGGATCAGGGCGAGGTAGACGGCCTCGGCGCTCTTCTCCAGCGCACGACGCGCGCCGCCGATCTCGTCCATCGCGGCCATCGTGATGAGGCTGTCGCGCCGTCGCTGCCACAGGGCCAACAGGGTGAACTGCAGCAAGGGCAGGGCGGCGACCTCGCCCTCCACCTCGTCAACCAAGCGCTCGACCACGCCCTCCTCGAAGCCCACACGCACCGCGTGCGCGGGTCGCTCGATGGCGCGGCGCAGGTTCACAGCTGACAGCGGCGGTACCCGCATCGCGTTGCTACGCACGAGCTCCTGAAGCTCAGGCAGCGCCACGAGGCGGTCCTCGGCCTCGCTGCGCAGGGCGATAACGACGGTCGTCCGAGCCTCGGCGTCGGCGGCGAGGGCCACGAGCGCGGCGGCGAAGGCCTGTTGTCGGTCGACGCGCGCGCAGAGGCTGAACAGCTCCTCGAACTGATCCACCACGAGCAGCGTCGGCCCTGTCTCCACACGGCCCAAGTGCACGGCCTGCTCGGTGCTCAGGGCAAAGGACTCTGCGTCGGTCTGCGACTGGCGGCTGCCCAGGGCCACCGCGAGCGCCTCGAGTGGAAACCGGGTCGGCACCATCGAGTGCGTGCGCAGCTCTTCGCCCTGATCTGCGGCGTTTTTGCGGAGCTGCGGGATGAGTCCAGCGGCGATCAGCGATGACTTGCCGCAACCACTCGGACCGATGATCACGAGCGGTCGGTCACCGTGCTCTTCCCGACGCACGAGCAGCGCGGAGATCTCAGTGTCGCGGCCGTGAAAACGCGCTGCGTCGCTCTCGTGGAACGCCACCAAGCCGACGTAAGGGCAGGCGCCATCCGACGGTTGGCCCATCGGCTCGGGCTCAGGTTTGAACGTCACGTGCACCTCAAGGCTGATGAGGACCCGCGCGCGCTCGTACACCCGCCGCTAGGCCCCCGCCCGAAAGTGCCACAAGAACGCGCCACCGGTAGATAAACGCCGGTCGCGGTGAGCCGCTCGACTCAGGCCCGCGTCGCGCTGCTCATGGCGGTCACGATCGATGGGCGCCTACTGCTTGAGGACGACGATGTTGCGAATGCGCCAGTACTCGCCGGGTGAGTAGCGCTGCGTCACGTGAAATCTCAGCTGCACCTGTGGCTTGTTGGCGCAGCTCGCCAGCGACACCGTGCGCTGCTTGAAGCCGAGATATTGGCCGTTTTGCGACAGCCCGTTGACGTAGATCCAGGAGGCGCCGCCGTCGTGGCTGCAGTACACATAGACGTTGCACTGCAGGTAGCCCTCTTCGAACACGACGACCGGCTTGGAGGTGCCGCTCAGGTTGTACGCCGTGTCGCGCATCTCCAGGAAGTTGTACTCGTTGGTGCTCTTGAGCACTTTCTCGAAGTAACCTGAGCCATACGTCCAGCCGCCGTAGTACTGCACGTCCGTGGATTTGAGCGTCGTGCCGGGCTGCAAGACGGTGACCATGGGCGGCTCGGCGAGGCGCACGTTCTTGACGGTCCAGTGATACTCACTGGTGGACGGGTAGCCGCGGAAGCGCACACGAATCGTGCTCTTGGCGCCTGACGTTGACAGGTCGAACGTCGCGCGCCGGAACGCCGTGCCGGTGGCCTGCTGGCTGCCATACCCCAGGTGTTTCCAATCCGCGCCGTCCAAGCTGAACTCGAGGCGATGGTACGAGTAGCTGCCCGTAGCGCGCTCGTCGAAGATGAGCGTCGGCGCCTTCAACTTGGTGATATCCCAAGCGGCGGTGGCGGTCAGCGACTGGTACGTGTTCAGGAGCAACTTGTCCTGCGTCGAACCGCCGACGCCGTAGTTCATCCCGTAGGCCTTCTCGAGCGTCAGCCACTTCCAAAGGCCCTCGATGGTAAACTGATCGGTCGCGAGGGTGGTGCCGGCGGGGACGGTGTTGACGACCACGGGCTCGTGAAACTCGAAGTCTCGGAGACGCCACCAGCGGTCAGTCGTGCCGACGTGGCCCCGGAAACTCAGGTAGATGGCCTTGTCCTTCCACTTTGTCAGGTCAACGGTGGCGACACGCTCGACCGGGTCGTAGCCAGCGCCGATGTACTGGGCGTTCTGCCAGGTTGCGCCGTCCTCGCTCACATAGACGTAGCGGGTCACGTTGTTATTGGTCTGCTTGAAGCTGAGCTGCGGCGCAGTGAGGCCGGTCAGGTCGATCTTCATCTTGGTGTACATGTCGTGGTAGACGTTGATGACCGTACCGTCTTGCTCGTACCGGGCCGCGCTCGTGTCGTAGTGCCAGCCGCCTTCCATCCACCAATCGTCAGGCTGGATGGCGTGGGTGTACTTGACCACCTTCACCGCCTCGCGCTCCTTGAAGATCAGGTTGCGGATCTTGCCGGATGCCGTCGCACCGTAGGGCAGCGCGCCGAGGCGGACGTAGATCTTGCGGCCAGCAAACTTGGTCAGATCCACCGCATAACGTCGGTAGAAGGGCAGCGACGTGTTGCTCGTGTCAAAGAGCTGTTGGTACGAGTCTTCCGGTCCCCACACGAAGATCCTGAGGTAGCCCAGCGTGCGGCTGGCCTCAAAGTACATCGTCGGATTTTTCGTATCCTTGAGGTCGATCAGCGCCGCGCGCGTCGCGTAGTGGTAGCTGTAGTCAGGCGAGGGCTGCTCGGTAGACCCCACGTAGCGAAGCTGATAGCCGTCGGAGCCTGAGCCACACGTCCACGCGGTGCCCTCGAACAGCCAGTCCTGGCAGACCGGCATGCCGCCGAACTTCACCGTTGGCCACGTGTTGAACTCCTGGAACGCCGGCTTGCGCAGCTCGATCCAGCGGCCATAGATGCTTGGGATTGCGCCGATGCGGAGCATGATCTTCTTGCCCTTGTAGGAGGACAAGTCCGCGCGAAGTGGCCGCCATACAAAGTCAGCCGCTGAGCCCGTGTTGCCCATGAGGTTGCTCCAGCTGGTGCCGTTGGTGCTGACCTGGAGCTGAATGTAGCTGTAGTTGCGGCGGTACTCGATCTGAAAGCTCGGCTGGCCCTTGTTGGGCACGTCGATCCAGCGCTGTAGCGTGTTGTACTGCCAGTAGCCGCCTGGATCCGGGACGGTGTCCACGCCATCGACGCGGAACAACCACTTCGTCTCCGTCGGGTCACACTTCCAGCTCGGCCCCTCCCAACTCCACCAACCGCAGCTGTTGAGCTTGGTGCCATAGGCCACCGTGTCCAGCGCTTTGGGCTGCTCCTCGATCTTGATGTTGCGCAGGTGTCCCCAGCCCGTGGCCGTGTACGGATAGACGAGGATGCGGACGTAGATCGGCGTCTTCTTCGCCTGCCAGGACGACAGATCCAGGCGTTGTTGCCGCCACAGGTAGTCCGAGCCGTTGCCGTGTGAGTACACCGTCGTCCAGCTCGTGCCGTTCGTCGAGAGGTAGACGTACATCGTCCCGTAGTAGTAGCGATGCTCAAACGTCAGCTCCGGCGAGGTCATCGCGCTCAGATCGATCCGCTTGTCGTACTGAACGGCGTGGGCGTAGCCGTTGGTGTTGTAGTCCACCGACGGGTCGCCGACGTAGGCCAGCTTGAAGATCGTCTGCGCGTTGTCACACAGCCACGCCGTGCCATCCATCTGCCAATCTGCGCAGGCCTTCAGCGCCAGCGGCGCCTTGACGATGGCGGGCAGCGTCGGCGGCGCCTCGTCAAACATCTTGACGCTGCGGATGTGCGTCCAAGCCGTCGTGCCCATCGTCGCTCGGAATCGGAACTCCAGCACTTTGCCCTTGTAGGCGGTGAGGTAGATGGTCCGCGGGCGCCACACATAGTCGCTGACGGCGCCGCGGGCGTAGACCTGCTTCCACGCGCCCTCAGGCTCGCGCACGTCGACCCACAAACCACCGGCGTAGCTGCGCTCCTCGAAGCTCACCGCCGGATCGGTCACGCCCTTCGTGTCGAAGAGCATCTTCGGCACCGCCGTGTTGGGGTGGAGGTTGGTGTCAGGCTCCTGGACCACGCCGTGGTAACGCACCTGATAGGGAGACTCGGAGGCGTCGCAGTTGAACGCTGGACCGACGTAGCGCAGATCGCTGCAGCCGAACGTCGTTCCCCACGCGACCTTCTTCGGCAGCGGCTCCTTCTCCTTGATCTCGATGCCCCGGATGTCCCACCACTGGTCGGCCGACGTGACCTTGCTCAAGAGCCGCAAATACAGCTTTTTGCCCACAAACGCGCCCAGATCCCAGTACCGTCGACGCCACACGTAGTCTGAACCAGTGTGTGTCGCGAGGGTCTTCCACGCCTTGCCGTCGAGGCTCGTCTCCACGACGGCGGTGCCGACGGCGTAGCGGTCCACGATATACAGGGTCGGCTTACCGGTGCACGCCAAGTCGATGGGCGCTTTGAGCGTCATCGCGTACGTCTCGCCAACCACGCCCGCCGCGAGCCGGTAGTAGCCAGCGCCAACGTGGGTGAACGCCCCGGCGCCCTTCGTCGCTGAGAAGGCCCACTTGCCGGAGTCTTCGGCGCCGCTGTCGTTGATGGGCGTGAACGGGTTCTTGGTGTTGTTCGTGTGTTTGCAGCCCGTCGTCTGGTCGCACACATCGTCGGTGCAGGTGTTGTCGTCGCTGCAGTCCTTCGGGCTGCCACCTTTGCACTTGCCCGACACACAGGCGTCGTCGACCGTGCAGGCGTCGCCGTCGTTGCACAGCTTCGTCGTCAACACCTGGCTGCAGCCTTTGGCGGGGTCGCAGAAGTCGTCTGTGCATGGATTCTTGTCGTCGCACGTCTTGGTCTGGCCGCCGCCCTGGCAGTAGCCCGCCTTGCACGCATCGCCGAGCGTGCAGGCGTTGCCGTCGTCGCAGGCCTTGCTGTTCGGGACCTGGATGCACCCCTTCTTCGCGTCGCAGCTGTCGTCGCTGCAGGGGTTGCCGTCGTTGCACAGCTGGCTGGCGCCGGCCACGCACTTGCCGCTTTTGCACGAGTCGCCAACGGTGCACGCGTCGCCGTCGGTGCACGCGTTCAGGCTGTCGGTCACGACGCAGCCCTTGGTCGGGTCGCACACATCGACGGTGCAGGCGTTCTTGTCGTCGCAGTCCTTGACGCCAGCGCCGGGGACACAGAGATCGCCCTTACAGGCGTCGCCGACCGTGCAGACGTCGCCGTCACTACAGGGGGCTTTTGTCGTCACGCTCTGGCAGCCGATCTTCGGGTCGCAGGTGTCGGCCGTGCAGTCGTTGTTGTCGTCACAGGTCTGCGTCGTGCCGGACTTGCAGCTGCCCTTGTCGCACGTATCGGCCACGGTGCAGAGGTTGCCATCGTTGCAGCTCGCCGCGACCGCGTCGTTCTTGCAGCCCTGCTTCGGGTCACAGCTGTCCGTGGTGCAGGCGTTCGCGTCATCGCAGACCTTGAGGCCACCTGGGTTACACCAGCCAGCCTTGCAGGTGTCCTTGTCGGTGCAAGCGTTGCCGTCGTCGCAATCGCCCGTCTTCTGCGTCGACGCGCAGCCCTTGGCCTTGTCGCAGAGGTCGATGGTGCAGGGGTTGTTGTCGTCGCAAGAGAGCGCCTTGCCGCCTTTGCACGTGCCCGCCGCGCAGACGTCTCCGCTGGTGCACACGGTCCCGTCGCTGCACGACTTACCGTCGAGCGGCTTGGTCGTGCAGCCGCCAGGGCCCGTCGCCGGCGCGGGATCGCAGGCGTCGGCGGTGCAGACGTTATCGTCGTCGCAGACCTTCGGCTTCGCCGCGCATACCCCGGATTTGCAGGCGTCTTGGTCGGTGCACGGGTTGCCGTCACTGCACTGCGCACCGTCCGACGCGGACTTGTACACACACAGCCCAGTGGTTTGGTCGCAGCTGTCCGCCGTGCAGGGGTTGCCGTCATCGCAGCCCACCTGCTGCACAACCTTGCACGCGCCGCCAGCACAGAGGCCGCCGGTGTCGCACTTGTTGCCGGTGCCTGGCACACACTTCGCGCCATCGTCATTGGTGATGGTGCAGCCGGCGGCCGGCTCGCACGCGTCGGTCGTACACGGGTTGGCGTCATCACAGCTCTTCGGCGCGCCCGGCGTACAGGCGCCCTTCACGCAGTGGTCCGCGTCATCGCCGGCAGCGTCCTTTGCGCCCGTACAGGCCGACCCATCGTCGCACGGGGTGCCGTCGAGCGCCGTGTTGACGCAACCCTGATTACCGGAGGTCTTGCCGTCTGGGTCGCAGGCGTCCGTGGTGCAGGGGTTGCCGTCGTCGCAGCTGAGCGGCTTTCCGCCGATGCATCCGCCCGATTTGCAGGTGTCACCCAACGTGCAGGCGTTGCCGTCGTCACAGGGTGTGCTGTCCGCGTCCGTGACCGTGCAGCCGGCCGCGGCGTCGCACGCGTCGGTAGTGCAGGGGTTGGCGTCGTCACACACGACCGGCGCGCCGGGCTCGCAGACGCCCTTCACGCACGTGTCGGCCTTGGCCTTGGTGCCTGTGCAGGCGCTGCCGTCGTCACAGCCGCCGCCGTCCAGCGCCGTGTGGCCGCAGCCCGTCGTCTTGTCGCAGCTGTCGGTCGTACACGGGTTGGCGTCATCACAATCGACCGCGGCGCCGCCGGCGCACTTGCCGCCTTTGCACGCGTCGCCGGCCTTGCCACCGGTGCAGGCGTCGCCATCGTCACACGCCTTGCCGTCGTCATCGCCGTGCGAGCAGCCGGTGGCCTTCTCGCATGTGTCCGTGGTGCAAGGATCACCGTCGCCGCAATCCTTAGCCGCGCCCGCGCAGGCGCCAGCGCCGCACACATCCGACGTCGTGCAGGCGTCGCCGTCGTTGCACACCACACCGTTGGCCACAGCCGTGTGGGAACATGTCGAGGACTTATCTGAATCGGTGCTGGCGTCGCAGAGGTCGGTGGTGCACGGGTTGCCGTCATTGCAGCCCTTGTCGCCGGCCGTCTCGCACGGCGTCGCGCACTGCGCCTCCTGCTTGTCGCCCGACGCAGGATGGCAGTAGCCGCTGTCGCAGGTGTCATCGGCCGCGCAGGCGCAGCCGAGCGCCCCTGGGCAGCCTTCACCGATGTCGGTCGTGTCCGCAGCGTCCGCGACGTCGGGCGCAGCGTCAGCCGTCGCCTCGTCAAAGCGCGGCAAATTGTCGCCGCACCCAACGCTGGTCGCGGTAATCAGACCCAGAACGAGCAGGCCGTGCGGCCAGCGTAGATTCAGGGAGGTCGTGTTCATGGTCGGCCTCAAAGCCCCGGGTGGGGGCCGCTGGAGCCGGGAGGGCTCCGCGTGGTTGTGCGCCGCGTTGGCGCTCGAACGAGTTCGTCTACTTCTTGCTGATCGTGAGCTTTCGCACGCGCCAGTAGCGATCCTTCACGGCGATATGGCCGCGGATCCGCACGTAGACGGTCGGGCTCCCACCAAATGACGGGAGATCGATGCTCTTCGCCGTCCAGGTCGCGCCAGGAGCGGCGCCTGGCACGGTGAACGTCTGCCAGATGATGTTGTCATCGCTGACCTCGACGTAGCGCGAGACGTTGAGCCCCGTCTCTTCGAAGTGGAGCACCGGTTTCGGCACGGTCTTCAGATCGAACGAGACCAGCAGCGTCGCGTAGGTGTACTTGTTGATGGCGTCGACCTTGCGCTCCAGGTACCCGGCCGCGTTGACCGACCAGCCAGGCTGCTCCAGCTTCCAGGCGGTCAGCGCCGAGATCGTGTCCGCCTTGACCGATGGGTAGACGAATCGATTGTCGACCCGCAGGTCCTTCACCTGCCACCAGTACGCCTTGTTGCCGGGGCGCGCGCGCACACGAATCATCACCGACTTGTTGCCCTTGTAGGCCCCCAGGTCCACGGACTGCTCGCGCCAGACGACGTCATCCTCCACCCCGACGACCTGCAGCGTTTGCCACGTGATGCCCTGGTCGACGCTGATATCCACGTACGGCAGGGCGTTGTAGCGACGCGTCGTGAACGTCAGCTCAGGCGTGCTGAGCCCGCTCAGGTCGAGGCGCACCTTCGGCCAGAGCTGATGGTAGCCCGTGTACGTCGCGTCGATCGCAGCGGACGCCGGGTAGTTCAGCGTGAACGCGCCCGTCGTCGCGTCCTGTTTCCACTCGCCGGTCATGTTGAGGTGCGCGGTCGTCAGCGTCACCGGCGCCTTGACCACCGGCAGCGACACGTGCTCAGCGATGGTCACGTTCTTGACCCACCAATGGGACAGATCCGCCACCGACCCATAGGGGTGGGCCTGAAAGCGCACGAAGATCTGCTTCTGGCCGGCCCACGGGCTGAGGTCGATGATGATGGGCTCGAAATCCGGGACGTGTTGACCAGAGGTCTGCAGCAGCCACACGTTCGACCACTGCACGCCGTCTGTGCTGACGTCGACCAGCTGGTAGGTGTGTTTGGACCGGCTCAGGAAGCGCAGCTCCGGCTTCGATGCGCCCGACAAGTCGAACGCAGACTTCAATCGAAGCGTCTGATAGGCCGAGAAATAGGCCGTTCCGCTCTTCCACGTCGCGTCTTTGGTGTCATACGCCCACGAGCCCTCGGCCCGGAAGTCCTTGGTCGTCACCGCCGCGCCGGGCTTGAGCGACGTGATCTTGTCGCGTTCCCGCAGCGAGATGTTGTGCAGCTCGGTCCAGTAGCTGGAGGACGCCGGCCGGCCGAGCATGCGGAAGCGCACCTTCTTGCCGACGTAGGGCGACAAGTCGTAGCGCATCTCCGTCAGGAACTGCGAGTCGGGCAGGTTGTAGACGGTGTTCAGCGAGAGCCACTTACCCCCCTCGGTGATCACCTGCATGTAGAAGTACGTCGAACCGTAGTCGGCGTAATCGAAGTAGATCTGCGGGTCGACGGCCTTGGTCAGGTCCACCCACGCCATCAACTCGGCGTGGTGGTAGTAGCTCTGGGTCCCGTCGTTCTTCGGGATGTTCACACGCCAGGTCCACTTGGCTAGGTTGGGGTCGCACGTGAAGGCGTCCCCTTCCTTGCGCCACAAGTTGCAGGTCATCGCCGCGCCGAACGTGATGGTGGGCAGCGTCGCCTTCGTGCCGAGCGTGACGTTGCGAATCTCCAGACTCTGCGGCTGGGTCTCCGGGTAGAGCGGCCGGCCGTTGAATCGCAGCTCGATCTGCTGACTGCTGTAGGCGGAGAGATCCACCTCGACGTGCCGGAAGATGGGATCGAGCGCGTTGCCCCTCGACCACACCGTCAGCCAGCCACCGCCCTTCTTGCGAACGTCAAGCTGCAGCTCGCCGTAGCGGCTGAGCTGCTCGAAGCGGACGACCGCGTTGGAGACCCCGGTCAGATCGAACGTGCGCTGGTAGGTCGCGGCCTGGTAGTAGGCGTTCGGGCTGGGCTGGTCGCTGTTGCCGACCTGCTTCAATCCCGTCGTGCCGTCGCACGTCCACCCCGTGCCCTCGAAGGCCCACTGGCTGCAGGTGAACGTCTGCGGTCCCCACTTCACCACAGGCCACGCCTTCGGGGTATCCGCCACCTCCAGCCCCTTGATCTCGCCCCAGACGCTCGATGAGTAGCGCGGGTTGATGGCCATGCGGAGCCAGATCACTTTGCCCTTGTACTGGCTGAGATCGCCGATGACCTCGCGCCACACGTAGTCGGACGCGCCGTAGTTCTGGTACGTGTGGCTGGTCCACTGAATCCCATCCAGCGACGCCTCGATGCGCGCATCGCCACGGTAGTAGCGCTGGTAGTAACGCACGATCGGGTTCGTCAACGCCGTCAGATCGACCCGGCGCAACACGTTGATGCGGTGCCAGTAGCTGTACGTGCCCTTGTCGCCCGTCGAACCGGTCTCCCAGCGATAGTCGTAGACCTTGCTGGTCGGATCGCACGTCAGCGCGTCGCCCTCCAAATCCAGGCCATCGCACTTCGTCCACTTGTAGGGCGCCTTGTGCGGGGTCAGGTCAGCCGGCGTTGTGGTGAACGCGATGTTGCGCAGGTCCATCCAGAAGTCGGTGTTGCCGTAGTTGGTCGCGATGGCGACCTCCCAGACGTCTCCAGGCACGTTACCCAAGTCGATGCGATGCTGCCGCCAGATGGGGTCGATGATCCCGCCGCCAGGGCGCTGCCACACCGTCTGCCACTTCAACTCACCCGCCTGCCGGATTCGGACCGAGAGCGAGCTGTAGCGATGTCGCTCTTCGAGGACGAGGCGCGGCAGCTTCACCTTGGTGCGGTCAAAGCGCACGTTGAAGCGCGCGATGTTGGCGTACTTGTAGGCCTCGGGCGTCATCGCGGCGCCTTTGGTCTGCAGCTGGTAGCCGGCGCCGTCCTTCACGCACTGGAACAGTGGGCCCTCCATCACGAAGTCGCCGCACGACATCGCCGCGCCCCAGGTGACCAACTTCGGCGCTGGCTTCTTCTCGCGCATCTCGATGAGACGCAGGTTGGACCAGTACGTTGAGTTCGACGGCGCGGTGGCGAAGCGAAGATAGACCTTCTTGCCGATGTAGCCGCTCAGATCGACCTCTCGCGGACGCCAGACGTAGTCCGACCCCGACGTGCCGTTGTGCACCACCGTCCAGACGTTGTTATCCAGGCTGACCTCAACCGACAGCGGCGCACCGTAGTAGCGCTCCTCGAAGTACAACGTCGGCGCAACCGCACAGGAGAGGTCCAGCACGGGCTTCAGCGTCATCCGCTGGGCTGCGTAGAGCGAACCGAGCATGCGCCAGTACGACCCGGAGAACGTCCACTTGACCTTGTTGTTCGACGCGCTCAGCGCCCACAAGCCGCTGTCATTCGTGGTGTTGTCGACGATGGCTTTGAACGCCGGGTGGCTGTTCTTGGCGTGGATGCAGCCGGTCGTCGTGTTGCAGCTGTCGTCGGTGCAGAGGTTGTGATCATCGCAGGACAGCTTCGGCCCCGAGATGCACTTGAACGTGTCGCACTGGTCATTCTTGGTGCAGGCGTTGCCGTCGGAGCACTCCGCGGAGTTGGCCGGAAACTGGCAACCCTTGACCTTGTCACACTCGTCCGCCGTGCAGACCTTGCCGTCGGTGCAGACCTTGGTCTTGAGCCCCGCCTTGCAGGTGCCACCCGAGCACGCGTCGCCGAGTGAACACACGTTGTTGTCATCGCACACCTTGGTGTTTGGCTTGATCAGGCAACCCTTCAGCTTGTCGCAGCTGTCGTCGGTGCAGATGTTGCCGTCATCGCACACGGTCGGCTTGGCCCCCGCGCACTTGCCGCCCTGGCACGCATCCCCGCTGGTGCAGGCGTCGCCATCGTTGCAGGCGCCCGTGAGCGCAGCGTAGACGCAGCCCTTCTGGTAGTGGCAGCTGTCGGAGGTGCAGGCGTTGTTGTCGTCGCAGACCGTGAGCTTCCCGGGCGCGCACTTCCCAGCGTTGCAGGTGTCACCGACCGAGCAGATGTCGCCGTCGTTGCATGGGCCAGGGATAGCCGTGGTGACACAGCCCTTCTTCGGGTCGCAGGCGTCTTTGGTGCAGACGTTGTCGTCATTGCACAGCTGCGCGGGGCCCGAGGTGCACGTGCTGCTCTTGCAGACGTCGCCCTCGGTGCAGACGTCGCCGTCGTCGCAGCCGAGCCCGTCATCGGGCGTCGAGACGCATCCGCCCGCGCCGCCGCTCGCCTTCGGATCGCAGATGTCTTTGGTGCAGTGCTTGCCGTCGTCGCAGGTCTTCGCCGCGCCTGGCTTGCAGACCGCCACGCCCGAGGCGCCCTGGCCGCACACGTCGCCGGCCGTGCAGCCGTTGTTGTCGTCGCAAGGCTTGCTGTTGGCGGCGTTGACACAGCCCTTCTTTGCATCGCAGCTGTCGTCGGTGCAGGGGTTGCCATCGTCGCACGCCAGCTTGCCGCCGGCGGCGCACGCGCCGTTCTTGCAGGCGTCATTGGCGGTGCAGAGGTCGCCGTCGTTACACGACAAGCCAGCCCCCGCGGCGTTGACGCAGCCGCCTGTGACGCTGGGATCGCAGGCGTCGGTCGTGCAGGCGTTGCCATCTGAGCAGCCCCGCGCCGCGCCCTTGCAGCCGCCGGTCGCGCAGGCATCTTTCTCGGTGCAGACGTTGCCGTCGTCACACGTCACGCCGAGTTTTCCGGCGTTGTAGACGCATGTACCGGTCGCCTTGTCACACGCATCCGTCGTACACGGGTTGCCGTCGTCACAGCCGGTCACGGCCACTTTCTTGCAGGCTTTCGCCGCGCAAATCCCGGTCACGGCGCAGCTGTCGTCCTGTGGCACACACGCGCCGCCGTCCGCGGCGCTGTTCACGCAGCCGCCAGACGACTTGCCGTCGCCCGGATCGCACGCGTCGGTCGTGCAGGGGTTGTTGTCGTCGCACGACGTCAGTTTCCCGGGGCTGCAGGCCGCAGCCTCGCAGGCGTCGCCCGTCGTGCACGCGTTGCCGTCGGTGCAAGTCACCGTGTTCGGCAGGCTGACGCAGCCGTTGACCTTGTCGCAGCTGTTATCGGTGCACGGATTACCGTCGTCGCACGGCTGCGCCTTACCTGCATCGCAGCCCTTGGCGCCGCAGACATCGCCGACCGTACACACGTCCCCATCACTACACGGCGCGCCGGCTTGCAGGCCGTGCGTGCAGCCCTTGTCGCTCGCGCAGCCGTCGAGCGTGCACGGGTCGTCGTCGTCGCAGCTCTTGGCGCCGCCCGCGACGCACGAGCCAGCCTTGCACGTGTCGGCCGTCGCCGTGTCCCCAGTGCACGCGTCACCGTCGTCACACGATTTGCCGTCGTCGTCGGTGCTCACGCAGCCCTTCTTGGCGTCACACGTGTCAGCCGTGCACGGGTTGCTGTCGTCGCAGAGCTGCGCCTTGCCAGCGGCGCACGCGCCGCTCGCGCAGGCGTCGCCCACGGAGCAAACATCCCCGTCGTCGCAAGGTTTGCCGCTGACGCCGTCGTGCTGGCAGGTACCGGACTTGTCGCAGTAGTCGGTGGTGCAGGGGTTGGTGTCGGCGCAGTCCTTGACCGCGCCAGCGGCGCAGCTTCCCGCTGTGCAGGCGCCATCGCCGGTGCACGGGTTGCTGTCGTCGCAGGTGCCACCGTCCGCGGCGGCCGCGTGCGCACAGGCTGGCTCGACACCCGTCGCCGTCGCTGGCTGACACAGATCAACCGTGCATGGGTTCGTGTCGTCGCAGCCGCCCTTGCAATCCAAGCCGCACACCGCGGCGTCGCCGATGCCGACACACAGCGCGCTGTCGCAGTCGTCTTTCGTTGCGCACGGACATCCCACCGCGCCGGTGCACGGGCCCGCGTCGGCCGGAGCCGCGTCGGCCGCAGCGTCGGCGTTGCCGCTCGCGTCGGTCCCCTTGCCGTCCGCGTTGAGCCCGTCGCCCACCACCGCGTCGCCCTGCGTGCCGTCGGCGCCAACGCTGCTGTCGAGCCCGGAAACATCGAGCGAGAGCGCGTCGCCCACCACGCCCTCGTCGTCCGTGCCACCGCAGCCGGGCGCAGCGAACGCCAGCAACCCCGCGAGCATCAGCCCCGCCGTCGCTTGTCGCGTTGCGCATCGGGTCGCCCATCGGGCCGCCGCTGGCCGCGTCTTGTCCGCCATGGTCTGGGACATCATCTCTTCCTCCGCCTCGAATCCGTTCATCGACTGTGCGCTGCCCGCGAGCAGCGAGATCTCATCGCGATGTGTCGTCGGCATCGCCGCCTGACGCCCGCTCACTGGAAACTCAACTTACGGACACGCCACCAGTTGCCTGATTGCGGCGCGTACCACAGCAGTCGCACGTGCACGGTCGGGTTCGCGCCGACGGACGCGAGGAACTCGGTCAGGTCGATCGTGGTCGTATGGAACGTCTGGTCCTTCGTCGCGTTGGTCGCCGCCTGCAGCACCGTCACCCAGGACGACCCGTTGTCGCTCACCTGCACGAAGCGATACCCGTAGGCGTAGGCGTCCTCGAGGACCAGCTTCGCGCTCTTGTTGCTGCCGACGCTGTAGGTGCGCTGCAGCGTGTAGCGGTGGTATCGCGACGTGACCGTGTCGCTCACCTGCCACCAGCTGTTGTTGCTGTCCCACTGCCACAGCCCCGACGCCAACCACTCCGTCGGCTTCACGGAGTAGCCCTTCGTCGCCGTCGGCAACACGGGCCGCTCGACGATGGTGGCGCCTTCGAGCTCCTGCCAGTAGGCCGCATTGTTGGCCAGCGCGCGGAAGCGGACGTACAGCGCACCTTGCGCCTGGTGTGCCGTCAGATCCACGTCGAGGTGCTGCCAGTAGGTGTTCCAGGTGTTCGAGCTGTTGTGGACCCACACCTCCGTCCACTGGACACGATCCGAGCTGACGTCGATGTACAGCGTGCTCGACTGATTGCGCTCCTTGAACAGCAGCGTCGGGTTCTTGAGCTTGCTCACGTCGAACGCCACCTTGGTGGACAGGGTCTGCCAGTAGGGCTGCAGCGCGTCGCTGTTAGAGCCGCCATTTACGCCATGGTTGAGGCTCCAGAAGGCACCCGACGTCCAGCTCCAGTTGCCCTCGGCGTCCCACTGCGACGCGGTGAGTTGCGTCCCCGCTTTGACCTTCACCTGGGCCGGTTTCTCGACGATGCGGATGTCGAAGACCTCCCACCAGTTCGTCGTCAAGTAGGGGTATCCAGCAAACGCGACGTAGACCTTCTTGCCGATCCATTTGTCCAAGCTGATCTCGCGGCGATGCGCGACGGGGTCGTTGATGTTGCTCCCCAGCCCGGCGTCCTCCCAGTTGACGCCGTCGACGGAGACCTTGAGATACCGCGCCGGTCCCCACGTCGCTTCCCGATAGATGATCACCGGGTTCTTTGCCTGCGTCAGGTCGTAGGCCTTGTTGCTTTTGAGCCAGTGATACGTCGTGATCTGCGTGCCGAGGAGCCGCCAACGCGCGATTTTAGCGTGCCAGGACCATCCGCCGTGGGGCACGAAGTCATCCTTGCCGAGCGTCGAGCCGATCGGGCTGGTGACGACCGGCAAACGCTCCTTGTAGGCGATGTTTCGGATCTCGCCCCAGTAGGGATCGCCGCCAGGGACCGCCGTGAAGGTGACGTAGATCTTGTGCCCTGCGTAGGCGCTCAGGTCGACGGTCCGGTCGTGCCACACCGTGTCGAAGCTGCCGGCCTCGGTGTAGATGGTCTTCGGGACGTCGTTCGGGCCTTCGATGTTGATCCGCAGCGTCCCGTAGTAGTGGCGGTAGTCAAAGTACAGGGTCGGCGCCTTAGCTCCGGCCAGATCGAGGAGCCACGTACTGCGCGCGTGCTGGTAGTAGCCATTGGGATTGGGCTCGGTCGAGACGCCGTCGAAGCGAAGTTTCCAGTCCTGACCAGCGTCGGCGCAACGCCAGCCGATGCCTTCCAGCTCGAAGCCTGTACACGCGCTGGTGGCTTTCAGGTACGGAACCGTAACCACGGGCTCTACGTCCAAGAACCGCACGTTGCGGAGCTCGCCCCAGTAGGTGGACGAGCTCGGCACCCCATTGATGCGAATGAGAATCTTCTTGCCCTTGAACTTGGCGAGATCGATGTGGGCCTTGCGCCACACGTAGTCGATCGCCGAGCCAAAGGTGTGCAGGGTCTGCCAGGCGCTGCCGTCCTCGCTCACTTCGAAGTTCACGACGCTGTAGTGGCGGCGGTACTCAAAGGCGAACCCGGGGGCCTTCGCAGCCGTCAGGTCAACCCAGCGGGCGAGGAGCGCTGGCTGGCTGTAGCCACCTGGGTTTGGCAACGTGTCCACCGCGTCCATGCGGAGAAACCAGGGTTTCTTGGCGTTGTCGCACTTCCAGCTGGGTCCCTCAAACGTCCAGTCCGCGCACGCCAGCGTGAAGGGATACTTGCTCACCGACAGCGCCGCGGGCTTGGTGTCCAACCGCAGGTTGCGGAGCTGCCACCAGTAGCCGCCGTTGTTGGGTTGCACGACAAAACGCACATACCACGTCTTTCCGACGTACTTGCTGAGGTCCACGATCTGCGGGCGCCAGACGTAGTCCGAGCCGTTGATGTTGGTCCATACGTTCGTCCAGTTCGCCTTGGTCTCACTGATCTGCAGGTAGGTGTAGCCATTGTAGTAGCGTCGGTCGAACCGCAGCACGGGGTCCTTGGCTTTGGTCAGGTCGAGCCGCTTGCCCCACAGCGCGTAGTGCAGGTACCCGTTGGTGTTGTACTCCGACGAGCTGTCGCCGACCCAACCCAGGTCCCAGACCTTCGCGCTCGGATTGCAGAGCCACGCGCTGCCGTCGTAGGTCCAATCGCCGCACGACTGGAGCTTGCTTGGGACGCCCTGCGTCGTCGGCGTGCCCGGTGGCGCCTTATCGATGCCGGTGACGTTGCGCACATGGCCGAACTGAGCGTTGCTCTGTGTGGATCGGAGGCGAACCTGGGCCTGCGCGCCGGCGTATTTGCCGACGTAGAGCACGCGGGTCCGCCACACGTAGTCGGTCAGCGAGGCGCGGGTGTAGATGTTCTCCCAGACGCCGTCCGGCTTGCGGATGTCGACGTACAGCGTGCCGCCGCCCGCTCGCTCCTCAAACGACAGCGCCGGATTCTTCACGTCGGCCGCGTCGAGCACGACGTTCTGACGAATGATGTTGGCGTAGTTGTTCGGATCCGGAACTTGCGTCACGCCGTTGTAACGCAGCTGGTAGGGCGACGTGGTCTTGTCACACTTCCAGGCTGGCCCCTCCGTTTCCCAGGTCGCGCATGAGTTGACGTAGCCCCATGGCTTGACGGGCAGGTCCTTCGCCTTCTCCGAGAGCCGAATCTCGCGGATGTCCCACCACTGGCTCGTGTTGGAGGGCACCGCGCGGAAGCGGACCCACACCGGGATCCCCTTGTACTGCGACAGGTCGACTTCGTTTTCACGCCAGACGTGGTCTGTGATGTTGATGTGCTTGGCCATCGGAACCCAGATCAGCCCGTCCTTGCTGGCCTCGACGAAGAGCTGACCGCCGGCGTAGCGCTCCGTCCAGTAGAGGTACGGCGCGCCCGTGCACTTCAGATCCACCTTCTCTTGCAGCGTCATGGTCTGCGTACTGCCGGCGTCGCCCGTGATCATGCGGTAAAAGCCCGCCCCAGCGTGGCCGAAGGCCTTGATGGTCGTCGTGCCGCCGAACGCCCAGTAGTCCTTGTTGTACTGGGCTGCGTCGTAGAAGGGCTTGAACGCGTTGGGCCCATTGGCGACGTGGATGCAGCCCTTGGTCGCGTCGCAGAAATCGTCCGTGCACTTGTTGAGGTCGTCGCAGTTCTTCGCGGCGCCAGCGACGCACACGCCCAGCTTGCACGCATCTTTGATGGTGCAGGCGTCGCCGTCGTTGCAGAGCCGGTCGGTCTTCACCGAGTTGCAGCCGGTCTTCGGATCGCAGAAGTCATCGGTGCAGAAGATGCCGTCGTTGCACGCCAGCTGCTTTGAGCCCGGATTGCAGGCCCCGCCGCCGCACGTGTCCGCCACGGTGCAGATGTTGCCGTCGTCGCAGCCGAGGGTGTTGGCGGTCTGAACGCAGCCCTTGGTCGGATGGCAGCTGTCCGTCGTGCAGTGATTCTTGTCGTCGCAGACCTGCTTGGTCCCCGGGAAGCACTTGCCGGTCTTGCAGCCATCGCCAACGGTGCACTTGTTGCCGTCGTCACACGCGCTGTTTGTCGGCGAGTGCACACAGCCCGTCTTCTTCTCGCAGAAGTCGTCCGTGCAGCCGTTCTTGTCGTCGCACGAGAGCGCGACGCCAGAGTTGCAGACGCCGCCCTGGCAGATGTCGTTGCTGGTGCAGACGTCGCCGTCGTCACAGCTCGCCGTGTTGTTCAGCGCGACGCAGCCCTTGATGGCGTCGCACGTGTCGTTGGTGCAGGTGTTGCCATCGCTGCAGACCTGCAGCTTGCCTGCGACACAGAGGCCGCCCTGGCAACCGTCACCGACCGTGCAGACGTTGCCGTCAGAGCAGGAGAGGCCCGCGATCTTGGCTTTGCAGCCGCTCTTGGGGTCGCAGCTGTCGAGCGTGCAGGCGTTGCCGTCATCGCAGCTCTGCGGCTTGCCGGGCACGCAGTTGCCGGCCACGCAGCTGTCGCCGGTCGTACAGGCGTTGCCGTCGTCGCAGCTCGAACCCTTTGCGCCGGGCTTGCAGCCACTCGCTGGGTCGCAGGCCGCGTCGGTGCAGGGGTTGCCGTCGCCGCAGTTCTGGGGCTGACCCGGCTGGCAGACGCCGGATTTGCAGGCGTCGCCCACCGTGCAGAGGTTGCCGTCGTCGCAGCCCTTGGTGGCGTCCTTGGCGAGGCCGACAGCATGCGAACAGCCCGTCTCCGCGTCGCAAGCGTCCGTCGTGCAGCCATTGTTGTCGTCGCAATCGGCAGGCGCTCCAAGGCACGCGCCCTTCTGGCAGGTCTCGCTGACGATGCAGGCGTCGCCGTCATTGCAGGCGTCGCCGTCCGTCACCGGCTCGTAGCTACACGCCCCGGTCTTGGCATCGCACGTGTCGGTCGTGCACGGGTTGCCGTCATTGCACCCGGACTGCTTCACCGTCTTGCAGACCCCAGCAGCACAGACACCACCGACATCGCAGCTGTTGCCCGCAGGCACGCACACTTTGCCGTCTGCTGGCTTGGTTTTGCAGCCTATGAGTGGGTCGCAGGCGTCCGTTGTGCAGGGGTTGCCGTCGTTGCACGCGAGCGCGCCGCCCGGGGTGCAGGCGCCCGCCTTACACGTGTCGCCCACCGTACACACGGTGCCGTCATCGCACGCGTCGCCGTCGAGCTTGGTCTGCTGACAGCCCTTCACCTTGTCGCAGCTGTCGATGGTGCAGGGGTTGCCGTCATCGCACGACTGCTGCTTCGCGGGCGCGCAGGTGCCGCCGGCGCAGGTGTCGCCCTTCGTGCAGACGTCCCCGTCGCTGCACGTCGCGCCGTCATCGTTGGTCACGGTGCAGCCCGCGGCCGGCAGGCAGGCGTCGGTGGTGCACGGATTGCCGTCGTCGCAGAGCACGCCTTGACCCGGCACGCAGACCCCGCCCTTGCAGGCGTCGCCAGCCGTGCACGCGTTGCCGTCGGTACAGCCCGCCGTGGTCGCCTTGTAGGTGCAGCCAAGCTTGCCGTCGCACGCGTCTTCCGTGCACGGGTTCTGATCATCGCAGGCGGTCGGTTTGCCGCTGACGCACGCGCCGCCACCGCACGCATCGTTGGTCGTGCACACGCTGCCATCGTCGCAGGGCGCGCCGTCGTTGTTGGCGTACACACAACCGGCGCCGCTGCCTCCCTTGCAGCTATCCGAGGTGCAGGGGTTGTTGTCGTTGCAGACGACCAGGTCGCCCGTGCATGCCCCCGCCACGCAGCGGTCGGCGCTCGAGCAGGCGTTGCCGTCGTCGCATCCAGTGCCGTTCTTCAGCGGCGCGTGGCCGCACTGCGCGTCGGTGTCTTTGTGGACCGATGGCGTGCAGCTGTCGACGGTGCACGGGCTGCCGTCGTCACAACCCGGCTTGCCGTTGGTCTCGCAGGGTTTCGCGCAGGCGCCGGCGTTGTCCTTGGTGGCTTCGACGCCCTTGCTGGCATCCCAACACAGCCCGCTCGTGCAGTCGTCGTTGGCCACACAAGGGCAGCCGATCCCGTCTGGGCAAGCCTCCCCGCCCGGTCCGATGCCATCCGGGAAGACGTTGCCATCTTCGATGCCGTCGGCCACACCGATGGCGGCGTCCTCGGTGTTCTCGGTCGGCAGATCATCCCCGCAGCCAAGCAGGCCGACCAACAGGCCCACCATCAGCGCGGAAGACGCCCAGCAGGCGCGTAGCGGTGGTGTTCTAACGAGGCGCTGGTTCATCTTCATCCTCATCATCGATGTCGTCCCGTTCATTTGGCCACCACCTTCAGATTCTTGACGCGCCAGTAGAAATCGATCGTCTGGATGTGCGAGTAGAGCCGCACCTGCAGCGCTTTGACTCCGGCAAATTTGGCGAGATCCACGGTCTGCGTGCTCATCGTCTGCTGCGTGCCACCGACGCTGCTCACCAGCTCCCAGGCGAAACCATCGACGCTCACGAAGATCTGCCGCGTCGCGTTTGAGTAGGTGGAGTCGTAGACGATCTTGGGAGCGGTCGCCTGCGATAGGTCCCACGTCAACGTCGACTCCGCCGCGGAGTACTCAGCGAGGGCGTCCGCCTTGCGCTCAAGGAGATTCAGGCCCGCGTTCTCATTCCAGCCGCTCTCCAGCGCCCAATCGGACGTCTTCGCCGTAAACCCGGCAGGAACGGACTTGAGCGCGGGTTTCTCGAGCACCTCAAGCGACCGGACTTGCCACCAGTACGTGCCGTTGTTCAGGTTGGTACGCAGTCGAATAAGCAGCGCCTTGGACGCCTTCCACGGGCTCAAGTCGACCAGCACCGACTGCCACACACCCTGAGAACTCCGCGACACGAGGTCGGCCTGCTGCCAGGTCTGACCGTCATCGTCACTGACCTCGATGTAGCGTGTGAGCGCGTAGTTGCGCTGCTGAAAGCGCAGCACCGGCTCCTTCATGGCGGAGACATCCACGGCGACATTCGGCCACAGGAAGTGGTCGCTGCCCGTGTACGTCGCGACCTGCGCAGACTGCGGTTTGTTGAGCGAGAACTCGGCCGTCGTCGCGTTGTACGTCCAGAGCCCGCGACTGTCGAAGTCTGTCGAGCCGAGCTTGGTCGGCGCCTTGCGCGTCGGCGTGGGTTTGTACTCGACGACTTGGATGTTGTTGATGCCCCAGTACGACGACGTTTCGATCTCGTAGTTGTAGGCGTAGTGCTGGAAGCGAATGCGCACGTCGGACTGGCCATTCACGCTGGACAGGTCGATCCACTCGGGACGCATCACGGAGGATCGCTTGCCGTGAAAGGTGTCGCTCCACACGCTCTTCCACGTCACGCCGTCGAGGCTCACCTCAACGTAGCCATAGCCGTTGTACCAGCCATGCTCGAAGCGCAAGACAGGCTTCGTCGCGCCTGACAGGTCATAGACCTTCTTGAACATCAACGATTGATAATGGTTCACGAACTCGTGTGAGCCTTCGAAGCGCTTGTCGACGAAATCGTAGCTCCAGCCGCCCTCCATCTCCAGGTCGGCGAGCTTCACGACGTCACCGAGCTTGGCGACCGCGGGCGCGACGTACTCGTCGATGCTGATGTCCTTGACCTCGCCCCAATACGTCGGGCTGTTCGGCCTGGAGGCGAAGCGCACAAACACCTTCTTGCCGAGCCAGGTCGTCAGGTCGAACGTGCGCTTACGCCAGATTCGATCCTGAACGTTGGTGAGCTTGTCGAGCAGATGCCACTTCTGGCCGTCCGTGCTCACATAGGTGTGCAGCTCACCGTAGTAGTGCCGCATCGTCGTCCGCAGCATCGGCTTTTTGAGGCCGGCGAGGTCGATCTGTTGGCTCGTCTCCGCATAGTGGAGGTAAGCGTTCGGGCTGACGTTAGCGACCGTCGGCTGGCCCTCGTAGCGCAGCAGCGTGCCCTCGCTCGTCGACTTGCAGTCCCACGCACCCCCCTCGAACGCCCAACCGGCGCACTTGAAGGCGGCCGCTGGTTTCACCACCGAGGGTGCCACGACGTTGAGGAGCTTGAAGTTGCGGAGCTCGCCCCAATAGGTCGGGCTGTGCGGCGTCACCAGGAAGCGCAGCCTGACTGTGCCCCCGTTTTTGTAGGCTGAGAGCGACAAGGTCAACGTACGCCACACAAGGTCGGCGCCGTTGCCGATCGAATACAGGTCGTCCCATTGGACGCCGTCCGGGCTGGCCTGCACCTTGAGCGAGCCGTAGTAGTGCCGAAACTGGACCTGCACGTGCGGATTGGCCTGCCCGGCGAGCTTGTATACGCGCTCGTTGGTCAGCGCGACCCAGTATCCCGTGGGTAGACCGACGGGCACGGCGTAGCGGAACTGATAGCTGCTCTGCGCTGGGTCGCACTGCCAAGTCGCGTTCTCGGCGACCCACGCGTTGCAGTCGTGTGCGGGCGTCGTGAAGGCGACCTCAGGCCAGGGCTTGGCGGCCTCCTCGATTCGAATCTTGGCTAGGCGCCACCAACGGTCGGTGGAGTGGGGCACGTAGCCGATCCGCACCCAGATCTTTTTGCCAAGGAATTGGCCTAGGTCGACCTCGATCTTTCGCCAGACGGTGTCGGCCGTGTTGCCGGCGCTCCACACGGTGGTCCAGCTGCCGCCGTCGGTGCTGACCTCGAAGGTGCGCGAGCCGTAGTAGGAGCTGTGTTCAAACTTTAGCGCCGGATCCTTGGCCTTGGAGAGGTCGATCTGACGCTCGTAGTTCGCGTAGTGCCAGTACCCATTCGCCGCGTTCGTCGTCGCCGTGTCGGACGTGCCCTGCAGGAGCCAGTCGGTGCTGGCCGCGTCGCACTCCCACACTGCGTCCTCGAGCTGCCAGTCGGCGCACGCCGCGAGGGGCTGGCCGTAGGCGAGGTCCGACTTTGGCTTCGGTTTGACGCCAAACTTGATCCGCCGAACGTCGCCCCAGTGGCTGTCGTTGTGGGGGTTGTGCACCGTGAAGCGCATCTCCACGACCTTGCCCTTGAAGTCGCTGAGGTCGACCACGCGCAGGCGCCACGCGTAGTCCACAGCCCAGCCGCGGAGGAAGGCCTCAGCCCAGGCGCCGCCAGGGGACCGCGTCTCCACCTTCAGGATGCCGTAGTAGGCCCGCTCCTCGAACGTGAAGTAGGGCTCTGCGACCTTAGAGACGTCGAAGCGCAGGTTGAATCGCGCGGTGTTGATGTGGCGGTTGGGGTTCGGCACCAAGTTGTAGCTCTTGTAGTTGAGCTGGTAGCCGTCGCCGTCAATGTTGCAGGCCCAACCCGGGCCCTCAGTAGCGAAGTCGCCGCAGTCGATCGCGGCGCCCCAGCTCACCGTCTTGGGCACGGGATCGGCCTCTCGCACCGCGATATTTCGGATATTCCACCAGTAGCTGGTCGAGGTTGTCTGGACGCGGAAGCGAACCAAGATCTTCTTGCCCTTGTAGCCCGTCAGGTCGAGGTCTTGGGTCCGCCAGATGTAGTCGCTCTTGCCGCCACGGATCAACGACGGAGACCACGTCTTCGCGCCGTCGTCGCTGATCTCCACCCAGTGCGATCCGCCCTGGAAACGCTCATCGAAGTACAGCGTCGGGTTGAACGCGCAGGCTAGATCCACCTTGGCCTGCAGCGTCATGGTGTGCTCGGCGTTCTGCGGCGCGGAGAGGGCGTACCAGCCGGTGCCGGCGTGGGTGAACCGCACGGGCCCGGTGCTCGCCTTGAACTCCCACAAGCCGCTGTTCTTGGAGGCGTCGTCCACGAGCGGGCCAAACGGCTTGTTGCCGTTGGGCGCGTGCGTGCAGCCGGTCTTCGGGTTGCAGGCGTCATTGGTGCACAAGTTCTGGTCGTCGCAGTCCAGCTTCGGGCCCGCGGCGCACTTGAAGTCCGCGCACGCGTCGCTCGTGGTGCAGGTGTTGCCGTCGTCGCACGCGGCGGTGTTGGCGAAGTGCTTGCACCCGCTGCCGGGGTAGCACAGGTCCTGGGTGCAGACATCGAGGTCGTCGCAGTCCTTGGTCTTGTCGCCCGCGATGCAGCTGCCCTTGCTGCAGACGTCGCCGAGCGAGCAGCCATTGCCGTCGTCGCACGGCGCGCTGTTGGCCACGTTCACGCAGCCCTTCACGATGTCGCAGCCGTCGTTCGTGCACGCGTTCGCGTCTTCGCAGATCTGCCCCAGGCCGGGCGTGCATTTGCCGCCGATGCAGGTGTCGCCGACCGTGCACGCGTTGCCGTCGTCGCACTTGGCCTCGGTCAGGTCGTGTGTGCAGCCGGTTTTTGGGTCACAAGCGTCCACGGTGCAGGCGTTCTGGTCATCGCAGTTCTGATAGGCGCCAGCCTCGCACTTGCCCGACTTGCACACATCTCCGACGGTGCACACGTCGTTGTCGCTGCAGCTCGCGGTGTTCGGCGTGCCGATACAGCCCTTCTTCGGGTCGCATACGTCCAGCGTGCAGACGTTCTGGTCGTCGCAGAGCTGGACCTTGCCGGGCGTGCACTTGCCAGCGCTGCAGGCGTCGCCGGTTGTGCAGACGTTGTCATCACTGCAGCCCGACTTGTCGTCGTTGACGAACTGACAACCCGTCTTAGCGCCCGTAACTCCGGGGTGGCAGAGGTCGATGGTGCACGGGTTGCCGTCGTCGCAGAGCTTCGCGGTGCCGCCCTTGCAGGCGCCACCGGCGCAAGCGTCCTTGGTCGTGCAGGCGTTGTTGTCATCGCAGGGCGCCGCGTTGTTCTTCGGCGCGCAGCCTTGCTTGGCGTCGCACACATCGTCGGTGCAGGGGTTGTTGTCGTCGCAGCTCTGCAGGGCGCCCGGCGCGCACTTGCCGGCCGCGCAGGTGTCGCCGACCGTGCAGACGTCGCCGTCGGTGCAGCCCGCGTCTGCAATGGCCGCGTAGATGCAGCCCTTCACGCCGTCGCAGCTGTCGGACGTGCACACGTTGCTGTCGTCACAGGTCGTGTCTCCGCCCACACACAGGCCGGACTTGCACGCGTCGCCGATCGTGCACGCGGCGCCGTCGTTGCAGCCTGTGCCCTCCGTGAGCGGGGTGAACACGCACTTGCCGCTCGCCTGGTCGCAGGCGTCCTTGGTGCAGGGTTGGCCATCGTCGCAGCCGAGCTGGGCGACCGGCTTGCACAGGCTGGCCGCGCAGACGCCGCCCACGGTGCAGCTGTTGCCCGAGGGCACGCACTTACCGCCGTCTGCGGCGACGTTCACGCAGCCTTTGGCGAGGTCGCAGCTGTCCTTGGTGCAGACGTTGCCGTCGTCGCACGCCAGCGCCTTGCCAGCGACGCAGCCGCCGCTCACGCAGGTGTCGCCCGTCGAGCACGCGTTGCCATCGTCACAGGACGTGCCTGCCTTCAGCGCGGTCGAGCTGCAGCCCTGCTTCGGGTCGCACACGTCCATGGTGCACGGGTTGCCGTCGTCGCACGGCTGGGCCTTGCCGCTCACACACGCGCCGGCTTTGCAGGCGTCTCCGATGGTGCAGACGCTGCCATCGTCACACGCGCCGCCGTTCATCGCCGTGTGCACGCAGCCGCCGTCGCCCTTGCCGGTACCCGGATCGCAGACGTCTGTCGTGCAGGCCTTACCATCGTCGCACTGCACGCTGGCGCCGCCGGTGCACTTGCTCCCGGCGCAGGCGTCGCCGCTCGTGCACGCGTCGCCGTCGTCGCAGCTGTTGCCGCTGGTGGCCGTGTGCTTGCAGCCGCTGGTCTTGTCGCAGGTGTCCGCTGTGCAGGGGTTGCCATCCTCACAATCCTGCGGTTTTCCGGGCGCGCAGCCGCCTTTGACGCAGCTGTCGCCGACCGTGCAGACGTCACCGTCGTCGCAGGCCGCGTCGCTCACGTCGTGCTTGCAACCCTCGGCCGGATGACACCAGTCGGTCGTGCAGGGGCTCCCATCGTCACAGTCCACGGCCTTGCCGACGCAGGCGCCCGAGGCGCACGCGTCACCCGCCGTACACAGCGTGCCATCGCTACAGGCCGCGCCGGCCGCGCCAGCGGTGTGGCTGCACGTGGCGCTCGCGTCGACCGACGTGGCGGCGACGCACAGGTCTACCGTGCATGCGTTGCTGTCGTCGCAGTCCTTGGCGCATGGCACCCCACACGCACCACCCTCGCAGACCCCGCTCGCGCACTCGTCGTCGGCGGCGCAGCCGCAGCCGAGCGCGCCCGGGCACGCGGCCGCGTCGATCGGGCCCGTGTCCGTCACCACGGTCGCATCCAGACCGGTGTTGGCGTCCACAAGCGATCCGGAGGCGTCGCCGCCCACACCTTGGTCGTCCACACCGCTGCACGCGCTGACGGAGAACAAAGCGAGCACCAGGAGCGCGGCGGTCGCGCCGGGCGGCGAACCGCGGCCAGCGAGGGGCGAGGCGAGGTGGGTCATGAGTGGACCTCGAAAGTTGCAGCGCGTCCGCCCGATGCCGCAAGGGCTAGGCAGGTCAGCGCGCAGTTCGGTGGATGCACACGGTGCGACGGCACCGGTTGCGGGTGAACAGCGGTTCGGTACTGAGCGGGGGGGGCGGTGTACTTCTCCCGACGTTCGCCGGGCCCATGGGCGCTTGTCAATTGGATCCCATCTCGCGTGAAGGATTAGCCAGCGCCTCCCCGAGTTCCATCGTGGGCAGAGTTGTGAACGTAGTTCACAATCTTAACAACTGTACACACTTAGCCGCACGCAGCCGCGCAGGTCACCCGACCGGGCAGACGCGCCGCGCGTGATCAAATTCCGCGTCGTCGCGTCGTCGTGGTGACCAAGCACCACGTTCGTCGTATCCTCGCCGCCGCTCCAAAACTGAGAGGCCGCGATGCTCCTGATCAACGACGTCACCCTTCGCGACGGCATGCACGCCCTGTCGCACCAGTACACAATCGACCAGATGGTGGGCATCGCGAAGCGCCTCGACGAAGCCAATGTGGGGCTCATCGAGGTCAGCCACGGCGACGGCCTCAACGGCAACTCGGTGAACTACGGCTTCTCACGACACACCGAAGCGGCGTACCTGACGGCCGTGAAGGAGGTGCTCGTCAACGCCAAGCTCGCGGCGCTGCTCTTGCCCGGCATCGGCACGATCGACGACATGGTCATGGCTCGCGACTGTGGCGTGACCACCATCCGCATCGCGACGCACTGCACCGAGGCCGACATCAGCCGGCAGCACATTGAAGCCGGGCGAAGTATGGACCTCGACGTCGTCGGTTTTCTGATGATGTCGCACATGATCTCCACCCCAGCGCTCGTCGCGCAAGCGCGGCAGATGGAGGCCTACGGCGCGCACTGCGTGTACGTCGTCGACTCAGCTGGCGCCTTGCTGATGGCCGATACCCGCGAGAAAGTGGGGGCGTTGCGCGAGGCGCTCGATTGTCAGGTCGGCTTTCACAACCACAACAACCTCAGCCTAGGCGTCGCCAACACCATCATCGCCATCGAGTCTGGCGCGGACCGGGTGGACGCCTCGCTCGCGGGCATGGGCGCCGGCGCCGGCAACTGCCCCCTGGAGGCGTTGATCGCTGTGACGGACCGCATGGGCATCGAGACGGACGTCGCGCTGTACCCCCTGCTGGACGCCGCCGACGAGCTGGTGCGACCGATTCAGGTGCGCCCGGTGCAGACCGATGGCCGCGCGCTGATGTTGGGGTATGCGGGTGTGTACTCGTCGTTTCTGATCCACACAGAGCGCGCCGCCGAGCGCTTCGGGGTCGATTCGCGCGACATCCTCATGGCCTTGGGCGAGCGCAACATGGTCGGCGGGCAGGAGGATATGATCGTCGACGTCGCGCTGGCGTTGGCGCAGCGGCGAGATGCCACCCGGCCAACGACGACGAAACCGGGCGCAGCCGGCGGGGCGACACCGACATGAGCGCCGTCAATCCGGGCCAGGAGCCGCGACCGTGGTGGCGCAACCGCTACGCTGCCGGCGCGCTAGGCCTAGGGCTGGCCCTGCTGGTGTGGCAGCTGCTGCCGACGACCGTGGATCGACCGCTGGTGCCGGCCATGGCGGGCGTCGCGGTCTGGATGGCGATCTGGTGGGTCTTTGAGGTGGTGCCGATCCCCGTGACGGCGATGCTGCCGCTGTTGGTGCTGCCAATGTCCGGGATCGCGCCGCTGAAGGCGGTGTCGGCGAACTACGGCAAGCCCATCATCTTCCTCTTTCTCGGCGGCTTCATGCTGGCCCTGGCGCTGGAGCGCAGCAACCTGCATCGCAGGATCGCGTTGAACATCGTTCGTACGATCGGCAGCCAGCCGCGGCGCTTGCTGCTCGGGTTCATGGTGGCGAGCTCGTTTCTCAGCATGTGGATCAGCAACACCGCGTCGGTCATGGTCATGCTGCCCATCGGGCTGAGCGTGATTGGCCAGGCCGAGGGCAGCGGCGGGTCAGAAGCGCAGCGCCGCGGCTTCAAGACGGCCTTGATGTTGGGGATCGCCTACGCCGCGAACATCGGCGGCATGGCCACGCCGGTCGGGACACCGCCTAATCTTGTCTTCTTGGAAGTCTACCGAAAGCTCTTTCCCGCCGCGCCAGAGGTTGGTTTTGCGCAGTGGATGACCATCGGCCTCCCCGTCGCTGTGACGTTTGTCGTCCTAGCTTGGTGGGTGCTCGGCTGGGTGGTGTTCGACCTGCCCGCCACCTCGGTTGACGCCCCAGCGGCGAGTCGCGCTGGGTCGAGTGACCCCAGCAACACCGTGCAGGCGGCCTACCAGGCGCTCGGACCCATGCGCCGCGACGAGTGGGTCGCGGGCGGGATCTTCGCGCTCGCCGCGGGCCTGTGGGTCACGGGCGCGGACTTACAGCTCGGCAGCCTCACCATCACAGGCTGGCGCGGCTGGCTCGGGTTGCAGCAGGTCGGCGACGCGTCCGTGGCGGTGGGCTGCGCCATCGCGCTGTTTCTCGTGCCATCGGCCGACCGCCCGGGCGAGACGCTCCTCGATTGGGGCACGGCCCAGCACCGCACGCCTTGGGCGCTGCTGCTGCTATTTGGCGGCGGATTCGCGCTGGCGGGTGGCTTCAAGTCGTCAGGCTTGTCCGCCGCGATCGGCGGCGGCGTCAGCGGCTTGGTCGGGGTCGCGCCCATCGCGGTCATCATCTTGGTGTGTGTCGCGCTCACGTTCTTGACCGAGCTGACCTCCAACACGGCGACGGCGACCCTCCTGCTGCCGATCCTGGCCAACGCCGCCCCCGGGCTCGGCATCGATCCGCGCGCGTTGATGATCCCGGCGACGTTGTCGGCCTCCTGCGCGTTCATGATGCCGGTCAGCTCCCCAACGCAGGCGATCGTGTTCGGGTCCGGCCACGTGCGCATCAAGGACATGGTGCGCGCCGGCGTTTGGCTCAACGTCGTCGGCGTGGTGGTCGTGGTCGGCCTGTTTGGGCTCCTGGCCGGTCCCGCGCTGGGCATCGACTTGGGCGTGGTGCCAGCGTGGGCCACCCGCTGAGCGCCGCTGCGGACGCCGCCCACCGGCGCGCGCCGCGTCACACAAAAAAACGCGCCACGGCCCGGTATTTCGGTTTAATTGAGCTGGCGTAAACGCGACATTGCGCAAAGAACGCCGTCGTTTCAGCGACAGCCTTTGTCACAACACGTCGCGAGCCGTACCCTGCGCCGCGGCCGTTCCCCGCCCGCTCCCCAATCGCTGCACCGTGGCTGCGCGACGCCCACGGCCTAGGACGCACCATGCAAGACGCCATCTCAGCCGCGGGCCCAGGCGCCATCAGCCTCCGTGACTATCGTCCCGTCGCGTGGGAGGCCGAGAGCGTCGAGCTCCGCTTCGAGCTGCATGAGTCCCACGCGCGGGTCACCTCGATCGTGCAGTACGTGCCCAACCCGGCGCACACAGGCGGCTTTGACCCGTTGGTCCTCGACGGCATCGATCTGGTCACCGAGTCCGTGCGTATCGACCACATGGACGTCAACTACGACATCCGACCTTCGGGCGATGGCAGCAGCCTGACGGTGGCGACACCCGATCAGGCGTTCTCGCTTGAGATCGTCACCCGCATCGAGCCGCAGAAGAACACCACCATGGAGGGGCTGTATCGCTCGGGATCCATGTTCTGCACGCAGATGGAGGCCGAGGGTTTTCGCCGTGTGACGTGGTTTCAGGACCGACCCGACGTGCTCGCGATTTGGACCGTGACGATTGAGGCGGACGCCCAGACCTACCCCGTCACGCTGAGCAACGGCAACTTGGTCGAGACGCGCGATTTGGGTCGTGACGCGCTGGGCCGGCCGCGCAAGCTCACCCGCTGGCACGATCCTTTCGCCAAGCCGAGCTACCTATTTGCCCTGGTTGCCGGGGATTTAGACGTCACCGACGACACGTTTGTGACTATGGGCGGTCGCGAGGTGAAGCTGCGAGTCTTCGTCGACAAGGGCAACGTCGACCAGAGCCACCACGCGATGGCGTCCCTCAAAAAGTCGATGCGCTGGGACGAGCAGGTCTATGGCCGCGAGTATGATCTCGACATCTTTCACATCGTCGCGGTCGCTGATTTCAACATGGGCGCGATGGAAAATAAGAGTCTAAACCTCTTCAACTCCGCCGCCGTGCTGGCCAAGGCTGACACCGCGACCGACGACCGCTTCGCCCGCATCGAGGGGGTGGTCGCCCACGAGTACTTTCACAACTGGACCGGCAACCGGATCACCTGTCGCGACTGGTTTCAGCTGAGTCTGAAGGAGGGGCTGACCGTCTTCCGCGACCAGGAGTTCTCGGCCGACATGAACCACCGTGGCGTCGAGCGCATCAACGCTGTGCGGCATCTACGCGGCACGCAGTTCATCGAAGACGCCGGCCCGATGGCGCACCCGGTTCGCCCGGCGAGCTACATTGAGATCAACAACTTCTACACCACAACGATCTACGAGAAGGGCGCGGAAGTTATCCGGATGATGCACACGCTGCTCGGGAAAGATGCGTTCCGCCAAGGCACAGATCTGTACTTCGATCGCCACGACGGTCAGGCGGTGACGTGCGACGACTTCCTCGCCGCGATGCGCGACGGTGGCGGGCATGACCTCGCCAACTTCGAGCGTTGGTACAGTCAGGCTGGCACGCCGCACGTGACGGCGACGTGGGCGTGGGATCCTGCCGCCGCGACGTTCGACCTCACGCTCAGTCAGCACCTCCCAGCGACGCCGGAGCAACCCACGAAGCAACCGACGCACATCCCCGTGCGCATGGCCCTCATCGGACCCGACGGCGCGCCGATACCGCTTCGTTTAGCGGGTGAAAACCTTGATTGTACGACCTCTGAGCGGGTCTTGAGTCTGTTGTCGGAGCGCCAGACTTGGCAGTTTATCGGCGTCACGGCCCAAGCCGTCCCCTCGCTGCTGCGCGGGTTCTCGGCGCCCGTGAAGTTGACGTCGGACCTCGGCGGCGACGATCTGCGACATCTGGCGCGTCACGACACCGACGCGTTCAATCGTTGGGAGTCGGTGCAGCTGCTCGGCACGCGCGAGCTGCTGCGCCTGATCGCGGCGTCGCAGGCCGGTGAGCCGCTGGTATGCGATCCGGTGTTCACCGAGACCATCGCCGCCGTCCTGGCCGACCCTGGGCTCGAGCCCGCGTTGGTGGCTGAAGCGGTGAGGCTGCCCTCCGAGGCGCTGCTCGCGGTTGAGATGACCGTCGTCGATGTGGTCGCCATCCACCACGCCCGCGAGCATGCCCGTCGCCATTTGGGTCAAGCCCTCGGGGACACCTGGCGCACGGTGTGGCAGCGCGAACAGACCGCCACGGCGGGCGTGCCATACGCCTTTAACGCGACCGACGCGGGTCACCGCGCGCTGAAGAACGTCGCGCTCGCGTTCCTCGCTGCCGCCGGCGACACAGCGCTCGTCTGGCAGCAGATGCAGGCCGCCGACAACATGACGGACGAGCTGACTTCCCTCTCCCTGCTCAGCGACGTGGATTGCGCCGAGCGAGAGCTGGCGCTCGACCGTTTTCTGACCCGCTGGCGGGCCGATCCGCTCGTCATGAACGCGTGGTTCTCCGCTCAGGCCTCGTCCTCTCGGGCATCCACGGTGGCCGATGTGCGCGCGCTCGCCTCACATCCCGCCTTCGATGCGAGCAACCCGAACAAGATCCGTGCGCTGTACGGCGCTTTTGCCCAGAATCCGCTGCATTTTCACGCCGCGGATGGGTCCGGCTACGACCTGCTCGCCGCGCGTGTCATCGCCGTCGACAAGGGCAATCCCATCCTCGCCGGGCGCTTGGCGCGCCACTTCAACGCGTGGCGCCAGCACGACGCGGGGCGTCGCGCGACGTGTGAGGTGGCCTTGCGCCAGATCCTCAGCACAGAGGGGCTGTCGCGCAATACGTTCGAGATCGTATCGAAGACGTTGAGCTAGGGCCGTCGTCCAGCTCGGGCCGCCGTCCAGCTAGCCGCGCAGCGCTGCGCGAACGGCGTCCAGCACGGCCTGTTCGCGGGCCGCAAGCTCGCCGTCGCAGACCGCCGCGTGCTCCAGGTCGCGGAGCAACGCCGCGTGCAGCGACGCGGGCACCGCCGCCGCGATGGGCGTCACGTCTGTGGCCATGTCGACTCGCGCGATCACAGACGTCAGGTCCTCGTCCGACAGCCGCAGCCGCGCGCCGACCTCGGCGAGGAACAGGTGCTCCTCTTCCGTGACGTGAAAGTCCGCGACCAGCAGGTGCGCGAGCACCTCTAGGTACAGCTTTCGCTCTTCAACTGTGCCGATCATGCATGCTCCAAGTTCGGTACGGGCCGGCCAGTGTGACGCGGCTTGCTCTTCGCGCCAAGGGTCAGGTACGCATCCTTGTACCCGCCGCAGGAGCACGACGTGACCCCAGACTATGCAAGGCTAGGATTCGACGTGGTTCGCGGCGCGTTCTCAGCCGCAGAGGTCGCGGACCTGCGCGCTGCGTTCGATCGCGTCGCCGCCATGGCCAAGGCGCTCGCGCAAGCGCTGCCCGACGACGGCCCGCCCACGGCCTGCATGCACCGCGGCGCGCAGTTCGTGATCGCGCGCGCCGGGCTGAACACCCGGATTCATCGGGTCGTTTGGTGTGGCGCCGCCGACCGGACGCTCCTCGACGTCGGCGCGGACCCCCGGCTGCTGAACCTCGCCGCCGAGGCGCTGGGTCACCGCGAGTTCGACCACCTCATCAACCAAGCGCACTATAAGCTGCCGGGCGACACCGTGCAGTTCCCCTGGCACCAAGACAGCGTCCACCGTCGGTACGGCACGCCCATGTGGACCGACGTCGACGGCTCGGGCAGCTACGTTCAGGTCGCGATCGCCCTCGATTCGGTGGCGGCCGAGAATGGCCCGCTCGCCTTCATCCCGGGCAGTCACCTGCAGGGCCACATCCCACCGCGCGAAGACGGCTCGCTGCCGCCGGACAGCTTCGACCCCGCGACCGCGATCGCGCCGACGCTGTCCGCCGGCGACGTCGTGCTGTTTGGGCCGTATACGATCCACGGCAGCGGCGCCAACACCAGCGACCGACCTCGGCGTGTGCTCATCAATGGCTACGCGAGTCCCGGCGCCAATCGCCGGGTTTATCCGGGCGACGGCGCGGGTCGGCGTCTGCGCGTCCCCGACTGAGTCCTACGCTCCGCCTCAAGCTGTCGCCTGCCGCGCCCTGTGGCCACACACCGCGGTGCTTTGGGGGTTGCTCTGTGGCTCCGCGCATGATTTGAATGCCACCGAACCTGGCCGCGCCAAAGCCGGCCGCGCCAAAGCCGGCCGCGCCAAAGTCGGCCGCGGCGTGATCAGCGCGTTGAGCCGCAGCACGTCTCTGTGAACCCCTACCGCCCGAACTCAGGGCCGGAGCGCACCATGTCGCGCAGCCTCTCATGATCGTCAAACCTCGTTTTACGTGGTGGCAGGCCATGACGACGGTGCGCGGCACCATCGTACTCGCGATGTGGCCGCGCCTCGCCTGGACGATCGGCGTCGCCGCTGTGGTGACGGTGCTTCACGAGCACTTTGGGGTCTGGGTCCCGAATGTCACGACCATCCCGTTCACGTTGGTCGGCCTAGCCATCTCGATCTTCCTCGGTTTTCGCAACAACACGAGCTACGACCGCTTCTGGGAGGGCCGCAAGCTGTGGGGGGCGCTGGTCAACGTGTCCCGGGACCTCGCCCGCGACACGCTCACGTACGTGCGGCCAAAAGGCGAGGAAAACGGGGCTGAAGCGCTGGCCATGCGGGCGCGTCAGGTCCGGAGTGTCGCGGCCTACGCCCACCTGCTGCGGATGCGCCTGCGTGATCAGCGTGATCACACGGGCCTCGCCCATCTGCTCTCAGCGGACCGTCTCGCGGCGCTCGACGACGAGCACAACCGCCCGATCGCCTTGCTGCACTGGATGGGCGACGACTTCAGAGCGGCGTGGGATGCAGGCTGGGTACACGATCTGCACCTGCCAGCGCTGCAAGCGGGGCTGAGCCGACTCACCGAGATCCAGGGCGGCTGCGAGCGCATCAAGGCGACGCCCATCCCGTTCTCCTACACGGTGCTGATTCACCGAATCGTCGGGTTTTACTGCTTCGGCCTGCCCTTTGGTCTCCTCACGACCACTGGCGTCTGGACGCCGCTTGTGGTGGCGATGGTCGCCTACGCGTTCTACGGGCTCGACGCGGTCGGCGAAGAGATCGAGGATCCCTTCGGGTTGGACGACAACGACCTGCCGCTGAGCACGTTGTCCCGCATGATCGAGGTGGACGCACGCAAGCGCCTCGGTGACACGGATCTGCCACCGTTGCTCGCTCCGGTTGACCACCTGTTGCAGTGACCACCTGTTGCAGTGACCACCTGTTGCAGTGACCACCTGCTGCAGTGCCCGCCCGTTGCAGTGACCGCCTGAGCGTCGCCGGACGCGCGGTGGCTCAGGGCGCGGCCGGCGCCTCGGCCACGCGGTCGTCTGTCGCAACGTCCACCGCCGGCGCCACAACCGTCACCGCCAACGGGCTCGACTGGCCGCCGAGCACCAACGTCCGATGGGGGAAGGCGACCTCGATGTTGGCCGCCCTGAGCGCCGCGAGCGCCTTCAGGCGGAAGCTGGAGCGCCACTCGAAAAATCCGGTCGTCGCGCTCCAGACCGAGAACCGGCACTCCAGCGCGGAGTCGCCAAAATCTTCAAAAACAAACCACGGCGCAGGTTCGTCGAGCGCCCGCGGGTCCTGCTCGGCGGCGGCCAGCAGCGCCGCCTTCATGGTCGCCAAGTCGCTGCTGTAGGCGACACCGACCTTGAGATCAAAGCGCCGAATGGGCAGGCGCGACAGGTTGACGATGTCCGTCTTCAGCAGCGTCTCATTTGGGATCCGCACCATCCGGTTGTCGTGCGTGCGCAGCTTGACGCTGAGCAGATCGATCGAGATCACCTCGCCCTCCGACGCGCCGACCTGCACAAGGTCTCCGAGCTCGAAGGGGCGCTCGCCGATGAGGAAGAGCCCGCTGATGATGTTGCTGGCAGAGGCCTGCGAGGCAAAACCGATGGCCACCGTGAGGATGCCGGCCGCGCCCATGAGCACCGACAGATCGAAGCCAAGCTCTCGCATGGTCGCCAGCAGCGTCAGCGTGATGATGGTGTAGCTCGACAGGCGGCGGACCATCATCTGCTGCTGGGGGGACGTGTGGCGACCAAACGCGCGCAACAGCGCCGCTGCGACAAAGCGAGCCAGCCCCAGGCCCACAACAAAAATGAGCATGGCGCGCAAGGCGGCGGCCGCGCGGGGATGGGACGCGATCGCGATGAGCTCCAACCAGATGCGGTCCATCACTACCCTCGGATCACCCAAGTAGGGCTGAAAGTGTCCGCTTCCAGTTCATCAGGTGTCCCTCCGCGCGCGGTGGGCTCACCAAGGTGCACGGTCCAGCTTCAGCTGGGGCGGTGGCGCTGCGCTCGACGTCGGCGTCCGCGCCAGCGCCCGAGACGATGTACGTCAGCGGATCGGTCCACAACCGCCCTGCGGCGTCGGCGTGCAGCGCCAACCGTGTGACGGGCAGCTTGATACGCTCAACGGCGAGACCGACGCGGCTGCGGTTGCGGATCTGAACGCGGGTCACGGCGCGACCAGGCAGCCACGTCAGGTCGTCCGCCGACGCCAACGCCCGCGTACGGGTCACGTAACACAGCTCACCTTCAGCGCGGCTAGGACCAAACCACGTGTCAGAGGGGCGAAAGATCGGCAGATCAACCAGCGGCGTGGCGACGTCGGACCAGCTCATCTGCAGCCACAGGGACGAGGACACGAAGAGGGTGGTCTCGTCGTCAGGCTGCACCACGAGAGAATCCAGCGGTCGCGCGACGACCGGTCGCGTCGCCAAGCAGGGCCGGAGGTTGATCGCGGTGTAGACCCGCGATGTGGCGAAGACCTGCGTCGTGGCGACCGCCGGCACCTCGCCAATCGGGCAGGGCACCGCCAGCGTCAGCGTCGCGACGAGCGGGTCGTCATCCTGCAGGCTCGAGATGCGCCAGCGGCCGCCGAGGCGACTCGCCCACAGGCGCAGCGAGCCAACGTGCCAGTGCGCCGTCGTCTCGTCGGCCACCTCAACGTGTCCCCACCAGTGTGGTGGCGCCGCTACAGGGGTAGGTGGTTCGAGCATGGCCGTCCTACGTTGCGCCAGGGTGTCGCCGCCGAGCGCCGGCGGGAGCGGCAGCTGGGCCACGCGCAGCTGCCGGGAACGGCCGAGTGCATCACGGCCGGCATGAGGACGCAACTCGTCGGCGTACACCTACACCACCCGAGGGCGCGGATTGGCGTTCCTGCGAGACAGCGCTATCTTGCGGGTGTTCGATACCGTCAGCGCTGCACATGCCAGAGCGCTGGCTTGGTTCCGGGCGGCCACGACCCAGCAGGAGAGCTGATGCGAATCTACAATCGAGACCATGGAATCCTTGGCGCAAGCACCCGTTCACTGACTGTCACGGCGCTGACTGTCACGGCGCTGACCATCGCGCTGGCCAGCGCCGCCGTGGGGTGCGGTGCCGACGCGGGCAATGGCGGCGGCGCGACGACCGGCGACACCGCGGCTGTCGATGCAGGCGCGGGCGCGGGCGTGGACGCAAGCGGCAGCGCGGACGCTGGAGCGCCCCTGCCCGACGCCCAGGTCACCACCCCCGCCAACATTCTCCTCATCGCCAACACGTCCATCGCGTTGTGGGCCGACGATGGCACCAAACGTGTCGCGTTCATGCCGGAGTCGAAGTCCGGCAAAGAGCTTCTGCCCCAGGATTGCAGCGTCGAAGCGCCCGGTGGCAATGGCGGCGGCGACTGCGGCAACGAGAAGTATGACCCGGCCGCCAGCGCCAAAGACATCAAGTCCTGGTTTGTAGACCACCTGCTCGCCGAGAAGTTCGTCGACTCCAAGGCGAGCACCGACACGTCCGTGGTGGTGTGCATGACCGCCGAGAGCCTCTGCGGCACGTCGACGGATTCGCAGGGCAACGAGACGACCGACGCCAAGTGTGCGGCGGGCGTGGCCAAAGAGCCGGTCTGCGTCGCGATGACCCATCACGGCGAACAGCTCATCAGCGGCGAGCTGCGCATCGGCGCTGCGCCGACGATCGTGCCCGCGACGTTCACGCTCAATCCTGCGCAGATCAGCGTGAGCGCCGATCTCGCCAAGCTGCTGGAGGCCGCGACGCGGGTAAACAAGGCGATGGACGAGAAGCTGCCTGAGGGGTTCCCAGCGGTCGCGACTGGAACGCTGCGGGTCGTGTTGTCCCGCGACGCCGCAAGTTCAGTGCTCTCAGCTGTGTTGGCCATCGACACAGCCGCGCACGTCAGCGCGTTCGACAAGACCGACGCACGCTTCTACGACGTCAAGGTCGCCGCCGCCGCTCAGGCGTTGAAGGTGCTCTTTGGCGCCGACAAGAGCGCCGTCACCGCCTCGGTCGGCCTTGGCGCCATCGATGTTGGCGTCGCGCTCGATCTCATGTTTGGACGGTCGGAGGCTGATTGCAGCTCCGGTTCCAGCGGCAGCGGCAGCGGCAGCGGCAGCGGCGGCGGCGGCTCCGGCGATCCCTGCGGCAACGAGCCCGCGCCCAAACCGCTGACCGGCACGCTGTTCGCGGCGCTCGCGGGCCTGCAGATGGACCTGACCTTCACCGCCGGCGAGAAGGTCGACAGCGTCACGGTGGCGGGGCTCAGCTTTGGCCCAAAGACCTCGACCGTCAGCTTCGACGACGGGAGCAAGAGCCACGCGCTGCTCAGCCTCGATCTCAACGGCGACGCCACGCCTGCCCGAAAAATGGACCTGAAAGCGACGTATGACGGCAGCCGCATCAAGCTTGAGACGACGCCGAAGCTCGACGTCGTGGTCGGCCACACCCTGGCTGTGCTGGCCCCGCAGTTCGACGGTGACATCCCCGCGTTTCTCCACGCCGGCACCTCATCGGTGAAGTTCGACGGCGCGACCGTCCCCACCTTTGAGTTCGACACCCCCGCTGAGTCCACCACCGAGCCCATTCCAGCACCCAAGCCTGGCCCTGGCGGCACGCCGGATCCCGGCAGCGGCGGCTCCGACGGTAAGGGCGACGAGATGGCCCACATGAAGGTGCTCGCTGGTCTGCTGACCCTGAAGGCCGTCGGCCTGCCCACCGGCATGGCGGACGTGTTGGTGACGATCAAAGCCGGCATGTGCATCGGCGAGAAGCCGAAGGCCCCCGCCGGTGGAACGACCGGCGGCGGCGACGAGCAGCCCCAGCACGTCTTCAGCCAGCTCACCGAGGCCGCCTGCAAGCTCTAGCCGCCCCGCGGATGTGCCACCTGTCGGCGATGGAGGAGCGCGCTTCATGAGTTTCCGTCTGGCCGCGCTCGTCGCCTTTATCGGCGGCTTTATCGCGCTCTCGTTCGAGATCCTGTGGTTCCGTGTGTACGGCTTCGTGTCCGGCGGCACCGCGCCAGCCTTCGGCGTCGTCCTTGGCGGCTACTTGCTCGGCATCGCGCTGGGTTCTATCGCGACGCGGCGCTGGTGCACCGACCGCGTCGCCTGGGGCGATCGCGGCCTGCTGCGTGTGCCCGCCGCGCTCCTGACCGTCGCGAGCGTCGGTGGATTCCTGCTCGTGCCGATCATCGCGTGGTCGGTCACGCTCACGACGTGGGCCTGGAGCCTGCTCGGCGTCGTGCTGCTCGCCGGCACGCTCGGCGCGGTGTTGCCGCTTGTGAGCCACCTCGGCATCACCCCAGACGCGCGGGCCGGCACGCGCATGAGCTGGCTCTACATGGCGAATATCGCGGGTTCCACGGTGGGATCGCTGCTGACGGGCTTTGTGCTGCTCGACTCGCTCGGCGTGCGAGACGCCTCGATGGCGTTGGCGCTGGTCGGCGTGTCCGCGGCGGCGCTGCTCGTGCTCGCCTCCCAGCCGACGCCCAGGCGGCGCGGCGTCTGGCTGACGGCGTTGCTGCTCTGCGGCCTCGCGATAGGTCTCGGCGCGCCCCGGGCCTACAACCACGTGTGGGAGAAGCTGCAGTTCCGCGCCCACTACAAGGGTGGCCACTTCAAGTACATCGTCGAGAACAAGAGCGGCGTCATCACCGTGCAGGGCGACGACAAGATCTTCGGCGGCGGCATCTATGACGGCGTATTTTCAACCTCGTTGGTCAACGATCAGAACATGGTGTTTCGGGCCTACGCGCTCGCGGGCTATCATCCCGCCCCCAAAGACGTGTTGATGATCGGCCTCTCTAGCGGCTCCTGGGCGCAGGTCATCGCGAACCTTCCTGGCGTGGAGAGGCTGACGATCGTCGAGATCAACCCGGGTTATCTGGAGATTATCCCCCGCTATCCGGCGGTGGCGAGCCTGCTGAAGCACCCGAAAGTGACCATCGTCATCGACGACGGTCGCCGCTGGATGCTCGCCCACCCGCAGCGGAAGTTCGACGCCATCGTCATGAACTCGAGCTGGCACTGGCG
>ERZ889078.285-NODE-285-length-46366-cov-24.745849_pt1 | contig 46366 bp, 44 predicted proteins | sample MGYA00521266_ERZ889078 | MGnify/ENA primary metagenome ERZ889078 (study PRJEB32303, sample SAMEA104408618) | aquatic metagenome | biome: Brackish water; feature: Pelagic; material: water | place: Baltic Sea | collected 2014-06-16T06:34:00 | depth 76,534 m ... | reverse complement strand
ATTTCTTTGACGTGAGCGCTAGAATTTCCCAACATCAAACTGCTGATTCTTTTAAACTGTTTTTGAGTCATCAAAGCGTCTTCAAGAGGAATTTCAATCGCCAAACGAACGTCTCCATCGCTTGGATCGTATTCCCAGGTTCCAAATTTTGTTTGATAGTTCAAATAAAGCAAATGAGAAAGAGCTTTTCCGGCGTGCCGATGATCCTTAACGCTTAATACGTCGCGATTTTCATCCAAGATTTGCATTTGCCATTCGAAAATATCGCCATCTTCTTTCGCGCGAATAAAATGCGTGGTCGTTATGTCTGCGTCCCCCGCCGCCAAGATGATTCTTTCTTTCTCTTTCTGATAGTCGTGTTTCAAATCCATGTTGGTTAAAAAACCCGCTATTTCTTCCAGCGTAACTGCCATTGTTTGTCCTTTTTTTGTTTTTGGGCCACATTATGCAATAAAAAACTTTAATTTATAGAATTTATCGTTGAAAAAAATCATAAGATTTTATCGCTAAATACGGTTGTGTTCGCAATGTTCGATTCTCTTTAGTCAACCGCGTCTTTATCTTGCTTGAAAGACCGAGCCACCATGTCTATCATGGGCGCTGTTCCCGATAGCGACTGCGACGAATCGTCGTAAAAGCTACGGAATCGGCGATCTAAGGCAACTGCTCAAGCGGCAACATCTCTTTGCGAACCTTGTCGCTTTGGCTTTTATAAGATTTAGTTCGGCTTTTAGTTCGTACGATTCCAACCTCTTCCCCATTATCAGTATATTCAGACTCTAACCTCTTTCTGATTTCGTCGTCAACGATAAACGCCTGCGCGACCTGGACTACGCTAATGGCTATTCCCCAAGTCTGCGCGAAGCTCGCCTAGCGACACGTTCTCTATCAGATGGTTGATCTCTTTTGGACCTTCGCCATCGGAAAAATCAAATCGCCGCGCCGCGATTTCGGGCTTCTCTATATGATAAACCACGATGCCTTTAAAACGAAGAGGAATGCCGTCTTTGGACTCCTGCGTCATGGCGAATTCCGCCTCGATTTGGGTGCTAGGCGCCATAACGTATGATTGTCCCGGCCATATAAGCGCGCTCCGGGCGACGCCAAGATTTTCGATTTTACCTGATTTGGCGACGACGAGAAACTCGCTCGCCTTGGCTTTTATGAATTCCATTCGAACCTCCGTTTGTTGTTATGTTAGAAGTATAGAAGAGCTCAACGACAGGTTGCGTCGCGAGTGAAGATTTTATAAATCGTACTGAACGGATTTCAGCTCTTGAACGTAGGCTTCCAGCTCCAAAATTATCTTTTTTCTAAATCTATCGGGTTTAATCACCTCTATGTGGGGCAACCACGCTTTTATAACGTTGTCGACGTCTTCGTCGCTGCTCACGTCAAAGGTGACTATAAGCGAGCCGTCGCCGTTTTCTTTGAGTATATTTTGAGTGGGGAGATGTTTTTTTAGTTTAAAGTAGTGGGCTATTTGCGACTTGACTTTTATCTTCACCTCGAAACTATTGCCGTCGGCGAACCACGCGGTGTGAACGTTTCGCAAAACTTCGCTGATATTCGTTTTAGAAGTTTCGTAGACGGTCGCGCTCGCCCTAAATTCGTTTATCTGCGAAACGAGATAAGTTTTGATTTTTTGATCTTTGACGTCTTTGGCGAGCAGATACCAAAACCCGTCAAACGCGACCACTTTGTAAGGCTCGACGGTTGAGACGATGGAGGCGCTCGTCACTTTGGATACGTTTCTTAGCCTAATCGCGTCTTCGATTTTGTTGAGCAATTCCGAGTCCATATTGATATCTTCGTAAGACTCTCCCTTAATGCCGTATGGAGTGAAGAAAAGTGGATTTGAGAGTTTGGATCGAATCGCCTGTATGTGTCTGTCCACTTTGGCGTCAATGCCGTCAATCGCGCTAAACGCGAGCTCCGCCACAAGAAGTTCGTTTTCCTGAAGCCTGGCGTTTTCCAAACTAAAGCCATCGGCTACGCTCACAAAGCCGGCCTTTAGCTCCAGAGGGAAAAAGTGAAGCCTTTTAATATCCCGGTAAATCGTTCGCTTGTCGCAATTGTACTCTTCGGCCAAGTCCGCCACGCTTGCGGGGCCCTCTTCGGATAGTCTTTTGAGCGTCAGCAACGCCCTTGAAAAAAACTTGTCGTGTTTGCTATCTTCCATCGTCTCTCCTAATATACGTGCGGTATGGTAGTCAGATTCGGCTTCCATTTTCGTTAAATATATCCAACCCGCGCGCGTATCGCGCGCTCAAGAAGCTATCTCCAAGTCAAAGTCGTCATCCACGTCACGCTCGCGATCGTAATCGCGCTCTTGGCCCAACTCGTCCGCCGCTTGGCGAAAAATCGCTTCCACTTGATAGTCGACGTATTTAATCGAGGTGTAGCTGTCCGAGTCTATTACGGTTTCTTTCATCGTTTTCGTATTGATGGCGAGCAACTTTTTATCCTTGTAAAGCCTTGAGACGTACTCCAAAACGAATGGTTTTTTATGATGGGAGTATGCGTACTTGAGCAGCACTTTTCGCTCTTTTTGATACGCGCTCTCCACTCGTAGTTTTTCGCCGGTTTGTATATAAACCGGCTCGCTTGTTTGGCGCGTCTCAAAGTTGTCTTCCCCGCTCACATACTCGAACGTCTCAAGAAGATTGAGATGGTGGAGAGTGTCTATATCCTCCGCGAAGCTATTTTTAAAATAGAACTTTCTAGTGAGGTTTCCCATCAACGCGTCGAATTTCTCCTCGCTCAACCTATGTTTTAGAAGCGCGCTGTTTTGGGTCGACAAAAACACGTCCACCTTCGCCTCCCTAAGAACGTCTATGGGAAGATCCGTCGTTTCGCTGAGAACGCGCTGCGCCTCGTCTATAAAAACTGAAATCGGCTCGACGCTTACGCTTCTCGTTCTTTTGCTAAGCTCGCGCAAGATAACGTTGTTGAGACTCTCCAAAGCGGCGTCCGAAAGCGCTTCCGCGTTTATCACGACTATTTTCCCCTCGTTGAGCGCTGACGCCACGTCAAAAGAGCCCGCGTTGAAAAAAGCGTTTTGCGCTAGGCTGAGCAGCGGCGAGACTAGAGAACCGATAACGTTTTGAGTGAGATTTTCGTTGGAATCTTTACCAAAATTTTCAAGCGAATCGGCCGTTTCTTTTATCGCTTGCGTCAACCTTTCTCTCGCTTTGACGAGATCGACGCACACCGCTCTGCCTTTGTCCGCGTCGCCCTCCTCGCTCATCATATCTTTGACGATTTTTGCTATCGTCGCGTTGGCCGTTTTTTCCAAAGTTCCCATCCCCTCTATGAACTTGCCAAGATTTTCGAAAGTGTTGCACACGCCGATCATAGACGCTAGCGTTCTTTTCGTAGGGAACTTGTATTTTCCCGATTTGATAAACTTGGGATTTTCTTTCTCGAAGCTTTCATCCGCTAGAGCCATCTCTCTCGCGAACCCCTCGATGGCCTTGAGAACTTTTAAAACGCTCTGCCCCAAGGATTTGGCGCTGTTTTGCCAAAACTTGTTGTCGTCTCCGTGCTTGAGGATATTGTCGAAAAAAACGTCGAGTTCCTCCTCGTCCATATTTTCGACCAAATTTATACTTTCCCCCCATGGCTTGCCTATCTCGAGCACGTCCTCAAGTCGCCCAGCCTTCTCGGCCAAATACTTCACGCTCGCGTGCTCTTTGCCCTTGTAGTCGTACAACAATATTCCGTGACCCAAAGAGAGCCTGTTTTGAAGGTTTGGATATATGAAGCTCGTTGTTTTTCCGCAACCAGTTTGACCAAAGGCTATAGAGTGCGTGAATGTTTCCTTCACTAAGATAGACGCTCCCAACTCTTGTTTCGACGATGATTTGATAAAACCCATATTTGCCATAATTTATCCTTTTTATTCGAGTTGTTGAAATTTTACGACTCTCTAGCGACAGGACGCGTCAAAAATCGCGACGACGCGTCCTGTCGCGACTTCATTCTAAACTTCCCTCATACGATACGAGGAGGTTGCGATGACTTTAGACGAACTGCGAACCGCGATAAAAAAGCGCGCGGCGAAAGATAAAAAACTCATGTGGCAAAAGAGCGGATACTCGATTTCGCCTTTCATATCTCGATTCGCCACCGTTGACGAGCACAAATACAACGCCGTTTTCTATAGCGTTTACTCTTTGGTGGCCAATCCGGAGATTCATTACGTGACGATATTGTGTTTTTACGAGGGAAACTACGTCCTAAAATGCGGCGACCCTTACCTCGAGGGCTCCATCTCCGAAACCATGGTGGAGAAACTTATCAAAAACGCGCTCGACAGGGTAAACGAAAACTCGAGGAAAAAGCTTCCAGAACTTTTTAGACGAAGCTTCAACGCGACTCCAAGAAGCTCCGTGTGCGGATTTAACCAAAAAAACTACGAAGCCGCCGGAGAGATGGAGGCATGCGAGCATATCGCCAATTTTTTAGGCGATTTGCCGCAAGACGTCTTCGAGAAGCTGAACGAAGACTACTACCAAGGCTTGTTCGACGCCGACGCCGCCAATCAACTGAGCGCCGACCTTCAAACGAAATTCGACAGATACGCCTTCAAAAAACATTTGCTTTTAGAGGGAGACAAAGGGAGTGGAAAAACATACGCCGCGACCATGTGGGGCAAAGACAAAGACGTCTCGCGACTCTTTATCGGCGGGCACGAGCAGTTCGAGTCCATAGACTTTTTGGGGCATTACGTACAGCAAAAAGACGCTCTGCTGATTTGGAAAGACGGTCCTCTCAGCGAGGCGTTTAGACGGGCTCGCGCCGGAGAGAAGACCGTATTGATTATCGACGAAATTCTTAGAATTCCAAAAAGAGAGCTAAACATCCTCATCTCCGCCCTCTCCCCGATCGAAGAAAACTACGTCCTTAGAACGGGAAGAGCCATGAGCGCGAAGGACGACATAGCCGTAGAGGAAGTGTTGCTCGCGCCGACGAAGAACCTATGGGTGATTGGCACGACCAACCTTGGCTCGAACTACGCGGTGGAATCCATGGACGAAGCGCTCATAGACCGCTTCAAGCCGGTGCGCAAAGACACGACGCCCGACGAGCTGAGAAGAATACTGACGCAGACCGCGAACAAAAGAAAAATTGCGCTCGAGTGCGTCAACAAGCTAATGGATTTTTACGCGAAAATGAGTCGCTTGCAAGCCACTAAAATAATCAACAAACTAGTCAACATTAGACAGTTGAACGAAGCGTTGGAGCTAGCTAGAAACAAAAACGAGATAAGAGAGATTTTAGTGGATTCGCGACTTTTGTGGGTCGATCGCGACGCGAATGGCTATCCGGATAAAGAACAGCTTGTCGCCATCGACGCCGTTATGAGAAAAGTTTATGAATAGCCAAGAGATGGCAAGGCTCGCCTACGAGTTTTACGTGAACGCGCAGATAGACGAGACGCTGCCGCTCGAGGAGTACGAGATATTTATCAAGCCGGGCTTCGCGAGCGCTTCGTGGCGTTTCCACGACAAAAAACATCAGATAGTTGTTGGGGAGGACATATTTCAAAACGCGACCCTTGAGCTTAGCGAGGAACTCCAAGCGGAGTATATGAAATCCTTCTTGCGTCACGAGTTCGCGCATAGCGTCTGGAGCGACAGGGATTTGAAGTCGATCGACGCGACTTTGCGAAGCCATGGATTCGCTTTCGAAGTTTTCAATCTTTTCGAAGACGCGAGGATAGAGGAGAAAATGAGAAAACGCGAGCGACGAGCGTTTAATTGGACCCGATACGAGGCGCTCGGCGCGCCGACGAACGCGATTGAGTCCTTGTTTTACGTCATCCAGCGCGAACATAGGCGAGACGAACTGCCAAACGCGAAGAAAGGGATGGACGCCTCCCAATACGACGAGTTTAAAGCCGTTTACGAATTTTACAAAAAGATTCTCGAGTGCGAAACTTTCAGGCATACGCTGAGAGTTGTGAAGCAGTGGTACGCCCGGTTTCCCCTAACGCCGAAGTACGTAGAATCCCTAAAAGAAAGTGGCTATTTTTTTGTCGACGAGGCGAGATTTTCTTGCGACGGCGCGAAGTTCGACGAGCTTATAGACGGTTTGGAAAACGTTTTATGTTTGAGAGGAAGCGAGCATTCGAGCGAAAAACGACTCTTGGGCGCCCAATCGACTTCGACGACGCTGCTTTCTCGAAGTCCGCTGGCCGTCGCGTTCGACGCCAAAGCTCGAGACGCGCTTTTGGAAAAAATGAAAAAGCTCTTTTACGTCGATCAAAGGTTTCAGTCAACTAAAATACCCTCAAAAAGACTAAACCTAAAGCGTTTGGCGCAAGGAAGCGAAAAAATATTTAAAAAAAAGTCCTCCCCTTCGCTCTGTAAAAAAAAGATAGTCATCGTCCTCGACCTGTCAGCCTCCATGAGAGTGGTCATAGCGAACATGAGACTCCTCATAGACGCGCTCGACGCGCTCGCGTCAAACGGGATCGTCGACGCCACTCTCATCCTAAGCGCGGTTGCAAACGGCGTGGCGAAGTACGAACTCCTCTCCATGCCCTTAAGCGAAGGCGTCATGAAAAGGCTATGTCCGATATACGAAGCCGAAGGCCTCCAAAACGCCATGTCCAAAAACATCGACCTGCTTCGCTCAAGCGATTACGTGTGGATATTCACCGACGGCATGATAAGCGAAGGCGATTTGGACAAAGAGTATTTTCACGCGCGCGGAGTGAAGACTCACGCCATGTACGTGGGAGACCCGAGATACAAAAACGCGATGCTCGGATCTTTCGACTACGTTGTTTGCGAAAAAGACGTGGAGGATTTGGCTAAAGTCGTTTTCGAGTTGATAAAGTAGATAAGGAAACGTAAAACGCCATTAAGAATATAGGTATATAATTTCCCCATCAAAACGAATGAGGATATTTTATGAACGATTTTACGTATTACAATCCAACCAAGATAGAGTTTGGCAAGGGCAAAGAAAAAAACATCGGAACTTATGTCAAAGAAGCTGGCTTTGATAGCGTTTTACTAGTGTACGGAACGGGCAGCATCAAAAAAAGTAGCCTCTACGACGATACGATTATTTCACTAAGAAACGCCGGAGTAAGCTTTGAAGAACTTGACGGGGTGGTGAGCAATCCCCTTCTAAGCAGAGCGCGCGATGGCGTCAAGATAGCCAAAGAGAAAAACCTTCAAGCCGTTCTCGGCGTGGGAGGAGGCTCCGTCGCGGATTCCGCCAAGGCCATCGCGGCTGGCGCGAAGTATGATGGGGACGTTTGGGATTTTTTCATTCAAAAAGCCCAAATCAAAGAGGCGCTACCGGTATTTACGATAATGACTTTGGCTGCGACGGCGAGCGAGATGAACGGAAACTCGGTGGTGATGAACGATGAAACGAAACAGAAATACTCCGTTTCCTCGGTTTTGCTCAACCCGGTGCTATCCGTGATAAATCCTGAGCTAATGGCGACAGTCACTAAAGAGTATCTCGCCTATTCGGCCGTGGACGCCATCGCTCATAGTATCGAGGTTTATTTTACCGCTTCAAGCCATCCGAATTTCAACTCCAGAATCGTGGAGTCTATCATCAAATCCATAATGGAAACGACGGAAATCTTGATGGCCAATCCAGACGACTATGACGCCAGAGGCGAGTTCGCTTGGGCGGCGACTCAAGCGCTAAACGGTCTAACTCCCACTGGAACGGCAGGCGGGTCGTTTCCAAACCATATGATAGAACACGCGCTTTCGGCGCTTTACAACGTAGCGCATGGAGCGGGACTTTCGGTTGTCATTCCCGCATGGATGAAGTGGCGCAAAAAGCAAAACCTTCCCCAATTCGAGCGCTTCGCCAAAGAGGTCTTTGGACTCGATGGCGCCGACGCGGGCGTTGACGCTCTTGAGTCGTGGTTCGAGAAGATAGGCTCGCCCGTCACGCTCAAACAAGCCGGCATACCTCAAGAAGCGATAAAAGAACTCGCGCAAAACGCGTTTGACATAAGCGTTCTTTGGGGCATGGGAGACGTCTACGATAAAGACGTCATAATTGAAATACTAGAACAAGCGTAAGGACTTAAATCCTGACAAAGAGTGTCGTTTATCATATTTTTTGTTATAATTCCTAGTATGAGATATATAATCATTTTCATTGTCATTTTAGCCACTTCGCTTATGGGCGTTGAACGACAAAAGCAATTAGTCTCGCCCGAAGTCGCTATGGAGCTTCTTCAAACGATCAAAGGCGACGCCATCGCGTTAGGCACTGGAAGTCAAGAGGTTCACTCGTTTATCGATCCGCTTTGCTTAATGTCGCAGCTTTATCTCGCGCTAATATATAAACACAACAAGAAAATCTTCGCTAAATACACAATATATCTCTACTTGCATGAGATAGAATCCAAAAAATCCAAAAAACATATTTTAAACATTATGAGCGCCGCGTTTGATGAGAAAGCGCTCCTCTCCATCATGATTGACAAAGAGGAGATTGACCTAAAAGATATCGATGACGACAAAAGCAACATGGCCTTTGATAGAATAGCGGACGTCGCTAGACTCGTTGGCGTCAACAAGCGCCCCTATATTATGATAAACGGAAGAGCCAAGTGAGCTATTTTAAAAATAATTTATATAAATACTATATGTTCGTTCTAAAGTCGCGCATAGCGATAATCGCCGTATTTGGCTTGATTTTTCTCTATCTGGCGTTCAACGTGACGGCGCTGTTGACGCATAACGATGACGAACTATGGCTTCAAGGGAGCAATGAGTACAATAAACTTTTGCAAAACAATCATAAACAGAGCTACACTCAAAAGCTTCGGCTTAAATTGGGAAGTCAGCCGTTTTCAAGAAAAAACGTAAGCGCTCTTAAGCTATTGCATTCAAACCTTGAAGGAGTGGAACGGATACTAAGGATAAGCTCTCCACTCACCCATACGATAATTTACTCTTCGGACGACAATAACGGTTCGTCTTTGGTTGGAGCGAGAACGCTGCGCGACAACGACGTAAACGAAATAATTGGAGAATTGAAGGGTTCGTTCAAAGAGTTCTCTAAATTTTATTCGTCAGATAGGAAAACGCTCTACGTCTACGTGTTTTCCTCCTCCCCCGTTGATTTTTCAAAAATATACGTGCCATTTGATTACGACGTTCTCGGAATGACGGAAGAGAAAAATATCTTTAAAGACGCCATTCTTTTTGTGATTCTTTTAACGACGCTGTTTATACTGTTTTCTATCGCTTTTAGAACGATTATTCCATCGATATTGGGCATAATTTTCATTTCGTTCAATACGCTTTTTACAATATCCGCCTATCAGTTTATTCAACCCGACACCCCTTTGCACGTTTCCATACTGCTTGTCGCCATAGCGGTTTCCATCATGGACTTCGTGTATATATATTACGGTTGGCATATCGCGCAAGTCACGCATAATAACAAAAGCGCCATCTACCATACGGTCTTGAAGACTTTGAAACCAATTATTTTGACTACTTTCGCTAGCGTGGTGGGCATCGGTTCGCTAATTTTCCAAAACAGCGTGATTCTGCAATCCATCGGCTACAACGTTATTTTGTCCTCTTTGATTGGATTTATTTTAACTTTTTCGTTTTTGTTGGCGTTGTTGTCTTTTTTTCGGATTAAAGATCCTTATATGATTAGCAAAAACGCTTCGAGGTTGTTCGCCGGTCTCGAAGCTAGATACGAACGAAGCGTATTGCGGATATTTTTATTGTTCACGGGAGCGATCTTCATAGCTTCAGTCGCTTTCACCATACTCCAACCATCCGGTTTTACAACTAAATGCGACGACGAGGTTATCAGTCTCGTCATCCAGTCCAACGGCTTGACCCATGAAGCGCTAAGAAAATTGGAGCGCTTTCACAAAGAGATAAACCGACGCTTCAAAGACGATATTTCGAATATCGCTTCTAGCTACGCCTACGCCAAAGGTCTCTCTATGGAGTACGAACCTTCGCGCCCGTTTGAAGTCTCAAATATCAATTTGGATTTTATCTCTTTCGATTTTGAGCTTTACGACATATACGACGACGTTATGGAAAACTCCTCTCATCGCTTGACTATCTATCTAGAAGAAGACTCCGAAAATAAAAATATCGTTCTTCAATGGATTAGAGAGTGGGACATAGAAAACGCCACGCTGCTTGACGACGTCAACTCGCTCTTAAACGCCGCAAAATACGACACCGTGAATCATATGATTTTTGTGGTTCTCTTCATCCTGCTGCTTATCACGTTGGTCATCTATAACGCGACTAAAAACAAGGCCTACGCCTTTATCGCGTTGGCGGTCAACGCAATTCCTTTGGTGTGGTTCTTCGCAATTTTAATCATACTCCAAATCCCTCTTTCGACGGAGGTCTTGGTCGCCATGCTAATTATGGTGGCGTTGTCTAGCGACGCGACCATACATTTTTTGTATTTTTACCATAAACATTTACTGCCTGAATCGTCAAACGAACAATCGTTGGAAGTCTCTTTTATAGAAGTGGGCACGCCTATCGGCATTGGAAGCGTCATACTTCTGATTACTTTTTTGTTGCTTGTCTTCGCCAATATTCCGACTATCTCCACTATCGGAATTTACTCGGTTATTTTGATTATGTTCTCATTGTTGGCGGATCTGCTCATTCTTCCAGTTTTATTTATCGAGATGATTAAATCAAAATAAGCCAAGTGGCTTTGGCGCAATACGCCAAGCGTTATTAAAATAAGCGCGAAAGACTCCATCGCCAATACCAATTTATTGTATATCGATGTGGCGATATTGACTTTGAATCCCCCAATATTGACGCTTTTATCCTTGGACATGTAGTCGTCCAAAGGTTTCCTTTTGACTTCAAAATACTCCAAAGCCACGTTTTTCTTCCAAGCTTTCGTCGTTACGTAGTTCGAGACCATCATATCCTCATACGCCCACGCGGCAGGCAACATCTTCCCGATAAAGGGCATGCGAGCGCTTTTGGGCTCGTCGAAAAATTTCAATTTGTGGCTCATAGACTCAAAGGGTATAAAGCCTCCGCCAAACAGAAGCTGCGGGAGCACGATGATGGCGATCAAGTTGTAAGCGATGAGCAAATTTTTGGCGAATGACGATATCAGCAAACCTATCGCGACGCTGTTAATCGAGACGACGTACAAGATAAGGACGTTCTCTAAAAACAGCGTGGGCGGGACTTCCAAAACATATGAGGCCGTGGAGTACAAAAGTAGAGTTTGAATGAGCGAGAAAATGATAAGCGCGAAGAATTTGGCGAAATAATACGCGACGGTGGAAACGCCAAACATTTTCTCCTTCTCGAGTATGTGCCTCTCTTTTATGATTTCCACGACGCTTATCAAAAGACCTAAAAAAATAGACGTGATAATCAGCATGAAAGAAAATTCGGAGTATTGGTAGTTTTCCCAAAACGCGTACTCGCCGCTGCCGTCGTCCGTTAAAAAAACCATTCCGCTCATCAATCCCAAAATAATTGGAATAACGAAAACAATGACGGTCGCCAATTTATCCCGCTTTTTTATAGCGAACTGTCTTCTAAACTGAAGAGAGAGCTGTGAGAAAAAATTCATATTTGATCCTTTAGTTTGCTTTTTACTCGACCCAACGTTTTCCAAAATGACGTTTTTTCTCTGTTGGCCTCGAGCAGCACCGATGGATCAACGTGCGAGTATGAAGACAAATCGCAACAACTTTGTTTATCCGATACGATGTGAAAAACCTCGAGCGCTTCTTTGGCGTCGCCCGAGAAAATGTTGTATCCCTCCTTGTTGAGCACTATCACCTTGTTGTATTTTATAAATATTTCGAAGGAAGGCTGGTGGATAATAGTAAACACTATTTTGTCCTGGCTCAAAGTTTTTAAAAACTCTATCAACTCAACGGATTCCTGAGACGACAATCCGCTCGTAGGTTCGTCTATGAGAAGTACGTTTGGGCTTTTTATAAGCTCCATGGCGATGTTGAGTTTTTTTCTCTGACCTCCCGAGAGAGCGTACTTTCCATTGTGATACACTTGTTGATTTTTTTGCTCTTTGAGTCCTAATTGCAAGAGCAAACTATCGACTTTTTTTGCGAAATCTATCGTGGGGGCGTTGTTCGCCTTGGAGTAAAGAGAGTAATAATAGTATATATTTTCCAAAACGCTAAGCTCTTTCACAAAAACCTCTTGCTGCGAAACGTACCCAAACTGAGCGCTGTACTGAAACAGTTGATTGTAGTTTTTGCTGTCGAACTCTGATGTTTGAATGCCGTTGGCGATATGGATTTGTCCATCGACTATGTGATTCTCTCCCATGAGCGTTTTAAACAAAGTCGATTTTCCAGAACCTGAGGGTCCTATTATGGCCACAAAATCCCCATCCTCAACCTGAAGATTGATATTTTTCGTTTGCGCCTTGTTTTTTGAAAAACCGCAAGACAAACCTAGAAACGCGATTTTATTTATTTTGTCGTTTGACGCTATCGCGTCTTTTTTCGCGTCTATGTCGAAAACGTCCTCGTCGCATCGCTTGAGAAACTTTAAAAATTCGCCTAGATGGATTTTATCCGTGGCGACTTGTAGGTTCTCAAAACTAAATTCTTGATTTTCATTAAGTCTTATAAGCCTGTTCGCGCCCATAATATTTTGTTCGTCGATAAAAAAGTTTTTTCCTTTTTTCCAAATTAGCCAGTGGCGCCCGTTTAGCTCCAAAAGAGCGTAATCGATGTTTTTAAAAAGATCGCGCTTGTGAATGGAGTCGCATAGATACACTTTAACTTCGTCTTTGACGTTAAAATCGTCTATGGAAAATTCGTTCGCGTTCGCGACTACTTTTTTTATCAATTCGTAATACTCCGGCATATCAAACGCCTCGAAAAGGTGCTTAAGACGCGTCGTCATACCCACGACGTACTCGTCGTACAGGGAAAAAAGATATATGGAAATGAGCAAATCAAGCTTCTCTTCTACCGCGTATTTTTTATTTATCGCGAGCAGCAACGCGTTTAAATCCTCATTGATGTCCGCTAGATTTATCAAATCCAATTGTTTGTCCAGGTCAAGATGAAACTCATCCGCGATTTGGTAGCTTACGCTTATCAATTCCGATTGGGTTATTTTCCCATCGTTGGAAGCTATGTAGTGCCAAAGCTTTATAAGCTCGTTGATATCTAGATTTAGATTGGCTTTTGTTTCCATTACTTCAATTCCTCGCCGTTTATCATTTTTTAAGAGCGTACTCCGCGAACGCGTTTACCTGAACGATATCGTAGTTCAACATCGGTTCCTTAGTATCGTAAATAACCAAAGCGGTCAGCTTGTTTCCATAAACGCGTCCAGTGTCCACCCCAAAAGAATACTTGTCTATTTTCACTTTGTCAAACGCCTCGTGCCCATAGACTATAATTCCTTGATCGCCATTATACCATTCGCTCCAAAATCTTGCGTTCCAAGTTGTTTGGCCTAGGCGCAATATTTTCTGATTTTCATCCAAAGTTCGTATCATCAGCAACGATTCCAAATCTTTTTGTTTCGCGCTTTGCAAATCTATTTTATTCGTTATTCCGGCGTGCAATACGGTTACGTTGTCAATTTTTATAAAAAAGGGAGCTTCTTCCAAGTAGCGCGTATTTTCTTCGGACATATTTTCGTATATAAAAAGTTTGCTTTCATTAAAGCGCATTGGATTTCTTTTGCCAGTCGCCTTTGAGCGCTCGTCATGCTTTTTGTAGCGTACGTATTTGCGCTCGTGGTTGCCAAGAACGAGCCTAAGCTTCTCTTGTCTCGCGTAAGTCAACGTCTCGTTTGAAAAAGGGCCGCGATCGAGAATGTCTCCCACTAAAATTTCCGTGTCGCCGTCTACGATATCGAGCTCCTCGCGGAGAGTTTTGAGCTCCTCCAAACAGCCGTGAACGTCTCCGTATATTATCGTTCTCATACTGGCTCCTTCATCGCGACCCACGTATTTTCGATAAGACCAAGAAGCTCACTCAACTCTTCTTTCAAAGTCTCGTAGCCTTCGTTTTTAAATCCGCTCTCGTCCATATAAAGTTTTCGATTCACCTCGATCATAATCGAGCTCACTCTTTTGTCTTTTTTGTAGCGATTGAGCGGAACCATCGTTCCCGAGTATGGATAGTTCGCTCTGACGACGCGTTTTTCTCTATAATCTCGTTGAAACTAGAAGCGGCGTTTGGAAAACTATGGCAGTCCACTATAAGCGCCGAGCCACTCTCCTCCAATCGCGAGTCTACGATATCGCTCAATCGCTGGTGATGGGCGCGGTAATAATTTTCTATGATATGTTTTTTGTCCTCGAGAGTCACGTCGCGAAGTTTTTCGCCATCGCTATTTTTAGAATAGCAAACTCCCATGCCGTAACGGCTCATCGGCTCTTGTTCGTCGTCTTCGAAGCGCTCGACGTCGCATATGAGACGGCTTAGGCCGAAAACGACTCTCGAGGCGCCCGCGAAATCGTACAGATCCTCCGTGAAATGGTCGGTCATATGACAGTTTAATACGTTCTTTTGACGTCAAGTTTCTCCCTTTTTAAGAAGTTCGCGAAAAGTGATTTGTCTTTTTTCAATGGAGGCAGGTTAAATCGCTCTCTTTCGTTTTGTACTAACGCGATAGGCAAATTGTTTTCGCAATAAAGCGCGTACTGTTCGAAATACATTCTTGAATAAGCGCCGTCTTCAATATTGAGAGGTTCGTTCAAATTCAATCTTTTATGCTTTACCCAGCCTTCCAAAGAGTACCATGAGGATAAAAACATTGGCCCCCATATATTCATAAAATGGTTTCTAGAAATTAAATTATGCAACGCCATATAGCCAATTCTTTGTAAGCTTACGCCAACGACTTGCGCCGCGTTAAGCTCCTCTCCCGTCCAGTTCGTGGAATATTTCAATTTGTGGTTTTCGTCTTTACAGTCGCAATATTTATGTCTTTTGTGCGCATCCGTGATCAATCTAATTTGCGGTTTTAATTTATCCATCTCAGACATCGCCCAACGTAAAATATCCGCGTCTCTTGACAATGACGACTCCTTCAAATTTCTTGAGCCCTGCCTGATGCCTAAAAGTAGCACTATTGATAAAATCGTCATTATAATGCTTGTAATTCCCGACACCCCGCTCCAATCAACTTTTGAGAGTTCGAATGTAATATCTTTAAACATAGTTGTTTTCCTTGTATTTATCGACAAAATAATACTATACGTTTTGTTTGTTTATAATGAATTTTCTTTATAATTTACGCGCAAAGCGTTATAATCTCCTAAAAAATAAGGCATTTCATGAAAACTATCACTTTTATTGGCAACGGAAACATGGCGTTTAGCATCGCCGAGGGCTTAAAAAACGACTACAAAATTGACGTTGTGGGAAGAGACCTAAGCAAGCTTGACGCGTTTGAGAAAAAGCTTGGCGTTAAAATAAACAAATACCTCATGGACGGGTTTTACATGGAGGGCAAAACCTTGCTTTTTTGCGTCAAACCGGCGAACGTCGAAGAAGTTGGCAAACTGCTAAAAGGAAAGGCGAAGGTCCTCTACTCGGTTTTGGCCGGCACCTCCGTGGAGAAGCTTCGAGCCAACCTCAATACGAACGCCGTCGTTAGAACTATGCCGAACTTGGCGGCGAGCGTAAAAAAATCCATGACGACTCTCACGGGCGACGTAGCGTTTAAAGAAGAGGCCGAGGAGCTTTTAGGCTTTATCGGCTCGACGAGATGGTTGTCTAGCGAGAAGGAGATCGACATAGCCACCGCCCTCGCGGGAAGCGGTCCGGCGTATTTGGCGCTTATATCCGAAGCGCTTACCGATGGAGCCGTGAAGCAAGGTCTTAAACGAGACGACGCGATGGCCATTATGAGAGGCTTGTTTGGCGGATTTGGAGAGCTTATACAGGGAGTTCATCCCGCTATCTTAAAAGACGGAGTTATGAGCCCTGGAGGAACGACGGCCGCCGGTTACGGAGCTTTGGAGGACGGAAACGTCAGAAGCGCTTGCATGAGCGCGGTTGAGAAGGCCTACAAAAAAGCCACCCAACTTTAAGTTTTAAACGCCTCCACTTTTTGACGCGAATTCTTAATGTTTGGGTATTCTTCGTACTCGGAACCCTCGTGAAGTCGCTCAATCTTCTCTTGCAGTCCGCCTATGCCCGGACTGCCAACGGCCTCGGAGTCACCTTCGAGCTGAGCGATTCTATCTTGCAACTTGCCGACTCTAGAAGTTTTTCTATCCAGCGTTCCATCGAGCAAGCCATCCGCTTTGGCTTGAAGCCTATCAATCGCGCTTGTGTCCACTTCGTCGCTATACGTAATTTCAACCTCCATAGCGAAGAATTCCTCATTCAACTTATCGAAAATTTCACTATTCATCATGTTTGTATCTCCTTACGCTTTCGTAGACGCGCTCTTCAACGCGCAATTCCAAATCAAGCAAAGAAAGCGGCAATCCAAAGGCTTCCATCTTGACGTAATCTTTCATGGTCACCAAAAGAGAATCCGAACGGTCTCTTCGCAAAATCGTTTCAAGCTCATTTTTCGTAAAAGCGTGATGATCTTCAAAATAATTTTTGCTAACCACTTCGGGAAGATACTCGTCAAGCCTTTGCGGTCTCGCTATTGCCGTAACCAATGACATTTTTTCTCTCGCGTCGCGCAACGCGACCTTGCGCTCAAAATCGACTCCATCTCGCAAAACCAACGCTTTTTTCGTCTCGTACAATCTTTCTCTAAAAGGTCCCGCTGGTAGACAGGCGTCGTTTTCGCTTTGCGTCTCTATGAGCAAATCGAGTTTCTTGATATCGTGCTTTGAGTACGCGTCGTCCAAAAAAACGATATCCACGCCATACTCTAGAGCTTTTCTAATCCCGAGTTTTCTATTTTCGCTAACAATCACAATCGCGTTTGGCAATTTTTTCGCGTATATCATCGCTTCGTCTCCGCTCGCGTCGACGTCGAGCAAAATCTCATCTTTGTTCTTAACTACGTGAAGACCTTTGCTTTTTCTTCCGTAACCGCGCAATACGACGGCCGCGTCGTCGTACTTCGACGCGAGGGCCGTGACCAGTGGCGTTTTGCCGCTGCCGCCTACGTTTAAGTTGCCAACGCCTACTATTCGCGCGCCGAAATCCTCTTCTTTGGAGTTGACGTAGCGCAACCACGTCGCGAAACAATACATCCAACTGAGGGGGAGCAGTAAAAAAGAAAGGATTTTTTGGAAAAAAGTCGGGTTGTAGAAATACTCCTCAACCCAAAATACGAAAGATTTTTTCAAGAGTGGTCTACACTCTCGTTTTGGCTATTTTTTTGATTTCGTCAATCACGGTTTTCACGTCGCCATCGCTCATGTTGGCGTAAATGGGCAAAGACAGCACTTGCTGATAAGACCGAAGAGCCACTGGAAAATCGTTTACTCTAAGAGAGTATTTGGATTTGTAGTAAGTGAGAAGATGCAAGGGAACGTAGTGTAGTCCGGCGCCAATTCCCTTGTTTCTCAAATCGACCGCGAAGGAGTCGCGATTTTTGTCCACTTTCACTACGTACAATGAAAAAGGGTGCTCCGCGTTGTCCATGCTTGGAGTTTTTATATGATCCACGCCCTCAAGCGCTTTGGAGTAGGACTTCGCTATTTCTTGCTGTCTCGCTATGTTTTTGTCCTGGCTCTTAACTTGAGCGCGGATGTAGGCCGCGTTCAATTCGCTCAAAGAGTAGTCGTGGCCAATGTCCGTCACGTTGTAAATATAATCAAGCGAGTCCTCGTCGCGGACTATCGCGTGATTCGCGAGCAGCGAAGCTCTCTCCATTATCTCATCGTCGTTGGTGACGAGCATGCCGCCATTGCATATATTTTTCTTTAGATGTGGGGAAAAATCAAAGCACGTGATGTCCGCGCCGGTGGAGCCTATTTTTTCGCCCTTGTATGTGGCGCCAAAAGCGTCGGTGGCGTCTTCCACGATTTTAACGTCGTATATTTTCGCCATTTTATAGACTCTGTCCAAGTCGGCGCAATTACCGCCGATATGCGTCAATATGACGGCTTTTAGTTTTTTCGACTCGTTGTCCGCGAGGTAGGATTCCAATTTGTCAAGGTTGATGTTGTAGTTGTCGGGGTCAATGTCGATAAAAACTGGCTCAGCGTCAAAATGGCGCACCACTTCTGGGACGTTTGGATGCGCATTGACCGAGCATACAACTTTGTCTCCGCGTTTTAGGTCGAGCGCCAACATAGCCAAATGAAGGGCCGAAGTTCCGTGAGAAGTGGCGAGCGCGAATTTCACTCCGACGTACGAAGCGAACTCGTCTTGAAGTCGCTCAACTTGGTTGACGTCTTCCGCGTCCAAAACGTCGCTTACGTTAGAGTGCGCCACCCTAGTGCTTTCATATCTGTTAAATGGTACTTTTATCTCTGTTTTCATAGTCTGTGGTTCCTTTTTATAAAGTTATATCTCTTGGATAGTTGAAATCATGGTTTATAGTTCTTGATGTGAGCTTGGCGATAAGAGGCATTTTTCGCTTAAAATGATTGCGAAAAATTCTTTGCAAAATCATATCCAACATCTTGACGTCTACGCCCTTTTGTATTATTTCCTCGCGAGAAAGTCTCTCTTCCACGTAAAGCTTCATGGCCTCGTCAAGTTGCGCGTAAGTATAGCCTAAGTCGGCCTCGTCGCTCTGTCCATCCCACAAATCGGCGGATGGAGCCTTCTTGATTATGTTTTTACTCACTCCCAAGTACTCCGCGAGTTCGTACACTTCGCTTTTGTACAAATCGCCTATGGGATTGACCGCGCTCGCCAAGTCGCCATATAGCGTTCCATATCCAAGCATCAGCTCGCTTTTGTTGCTGGTTCCCAATACCAAAGCGTTTTCTCTCGCCGAGACGTCGAAAAGAGTGGACATTCTCATGCGCGATGAGAAGTTGCCTTTTCGAAGATTGTCCATATCGGGATTCATCTCTTCGTACGCCCTCAGCATTGGCTCTATCGACGCGGTAACGCTTCTTAAGTCGAAATCTCGACAAAGCTCGTCGGCGTCGTCAAGCGAACTTTGCGACGAGTGTTGAGAGGGCATTTTTACGCACAAAAGATCGTTTTTGAAAACATCGCCCGCCAATACCGCCACAACCGCCGAATCAAGTCCGCCGCTAAGTCCAACGACGACTTTTTGAATGCCCGTTTTTTTAACCTCGTCTTCCAAAAAGCGCTGTAAATAGTCCGTTATTTGTGAATATTTGCTCATTAACGCCTGAACCTTTAAAATATATTAACTAATTGGATTATAACTAACTTTTGTAACAAATCGATATTGAAGATTCAAAAAATATTGTTTAAAATATGTAAACGCCCTTTGGATATAATGTCGAGATATAAACATAGGATTATTTATGGAGTTGCTTAGAAAACTGTTTTTACCAATCACCCTGCCGATGAAGTTTATTCAAGATCATTTCAAGGCTATGGTGTTTCTGCTCATTCTCTTTTTGATTTTCGCGCCGCAAAGCGAAAGAGACTTGACTCCGAACAATCTCCAAGAGATAAGTCTCATGGGCCCCATAATGGACGCGACTGAAATAGTCGACATAATAGACGAAGCCGCCGACAATGACGACGTAAAAGGAGTTTTGCTCACAGTTGACTCTCCCGGAGGAGCCGTCGCGCCATCCATAGAAATCGCTTACGCGGTCAAACGTCTTCGAGCTAAAAAACCCGTTGTCGCCTACGCTCAGGGAACCATAGCGAGCGGTAGCTACTACGCTAGCATTTGGGCGAATGAAATCATCGCCAATCCGGGAAGCATGGTCGGAAGCATAGGCGTCATTATGCAAGGAACGGATTTGAGCGAGATTATGAGTAAAATAGGCGTCAAAACGCAAACCGTCCAAGCTGGAAAATACAAGAGACTCGGCGCTCCGGACAGACAGTGGACGGATTACGAAGTTAACGAACTAAACAAAGTCATTCAAGGCACTTACGATATGTTCACCGCCGACGTCGCGAACGCGAGAAAGTTGGATATTTCCAAACGCGATTCGTACGCCAACGCGCATATTTTCACCGCGTCGCAAGCTATGGAGATCGGTCTCGTCGACGCCCTTGGCGTTTCGTACGACGCGAGAGCGAGAGTCACGTCGCTAAGCGGAGTTCTCAAGCCCGTTTGGAACGAAGAAGATCAATTTGACAAAATTATGAAAAAGTTCACAGCCGCCACCGCCGTCGCGTTAAACGCTTATTTTCCAGCTTTGGTTTTAAAATAGAAAAATTTGGGTTTTCGCGCGTTTGGCGAAAACTCATTGGATTTTTAAAACTTACGGTTTTATTATTTCTATAACTTTATCCGCGTTTTCAAAGATATTTTTCACTCTTTCCTGCCACAACTCTCCAAACTCTTTAGTCTCCAAAGCGGATGCCTGACCGGAAAATAGTTTTTGCATGAGTGGCGGCATTTTCGGATTCGGCTTTATCGAGTCTGGATTGTAGATGATATCTACGCTTTTGCCATTGTCAATTCGAGTGAATCTAGCGGAAGATTTTATATCGGAGTTAAAGTCCATGAGCGAATGGCGAGCGAACTTTCCGTTAAGGCCTTTGAAACCGCTCTTGTCGGTTGCGCCCGTTATTTGCGACGCGACGTTGCCAATGACTCCCGCCACGCCATCCCCCATGTCTTCTTTAAACTCCACCTTTACGTCGCCTCTGAGAGCGAGAGCGTTTGGATAGAGCGTTTTCAGCGCCTCTCGAGTGATTATATACGCGCCAGCCACCGTTGGACAGGAATGTCCCGCCGCTTTCACGACGTCCAAATAGCTAAACTCGTATTCCCCATTCTCAAAAGCGCCTAAAACTTGAGACAAAGGGTCTTTTACCTTTATCGTCTCTATTTTGTCAAAAAAATCTGGATACTTCATAATATATTTTCCTTTTCAATTACTTTAGCCCTAATGGCGATTTTGTCGCTTTGCATATCGAATACGTCGTCTACGCTCAAATCGGATATGTCTACGACCTGAGAGTTCACGGAAAGTTGCGCGAAACCTTTTTTCGTTTTTAATTTTGGATTGTTCGATTCCAGCGTCGCTTTAAGACTGAGTATTTTATTTCTAGCGACGTTTAGAACCGAATCAATCGCGTATGGAAACATATTTCTTATTTGCTCCAACTCTTTGAAGTAGTTGGCTAATTTAAAATCAACGCTCTGTTCGAACATATTTTTAAGCCTCGACACTTCCTCTTTTTTCAACAAAAGTTTTTTCTCCACCGAGTGTTGCGAGTAGGAGTTTTTCAGATGCTCGAGTTCTTGTCGTTTTGAATCCACCTTTTGGTTCATAAGTTGAACGCACTGCGTTTGAATCGAATCGAGGTACTGATAAAGCTCGTTCGTGTCGGGTAAAATCATCTCCATGGCCGCGCTTGGAGTGGGAGCTCGCAAGTCCGAGACGAAATCGCTTATCACCCAATCTATCTCATGTCCAACGGCCGAAACTATGGGAGTTTTCGCGCCAAATATGGCATCCGCGACTAACTCCTCGTTAAACGCCCACAGATCTTCCATGCTTCCCCCACCGCGTCCCACGACTATCGCGTCATACTCTTTCGCGTCTGCGGCGACAATGGCGTTCGCTATCGCCTGAGCGGCGTTTTGACCTTGAACCAAGACGTCGAAAACGTCAAGCTCTAGAAGTCTGTATCTATTGTTCGCCACTCTAAGCATGTCCTGAAGCGCCGCGCCGGTCGACGAAGTTATGAGAGCGATTTTTTTTGGAAATCTTGGAAGTTCTTTTTTCGCGTCGGCGCTAAAATAGCCTTTGTCCGAGAGCTTACGCTTTAACTGCTCGTAGGCCAAGGCCAACGCGCCCTGACCCGAAGGCTCGATACTAAAACAGTTTATCTGGTAGCTGCCGCGAGGCTTGTAGAGGGTGATCGCGCCGTTGAGAACCACTTTCATTCCCTCTTCGAGGCGAAACTTCAATTTGCTCGCGTTTCCCTTGAACATCACGGCGCTTATGGCCGAGGAGGCGTCTTTTAAAGTGAAGTAGATATGTCCGGAGTTGTGAAAAGTGACGCGAGAGAGTTCGCCCTCGACCAAAACCTGATTGAAACTTTCTTCGAGAAGAACTTTTATCTGCTCGTTGAGGGATGAAACGCTATGAGCGTACAAAATCTCGCCCTACTTTTTTCGAGCGATGAGGAGAGTGGATATGTCCATGGAGAAGCTTTTGGTATAGAGCATTTCGAAGCCCGCGTTCACCAACTCGCTACGCATGTTCTCGACGGTTGAGAAATCTCCAATGGAGTTTGGCAAGTATTCGTAAGCTTCCAAGTTTTTGGATATGAAACCGCCAACTTTTGGCAAAATCCTATTCATATAGAAGTCTCTAATTTTACCAAGCGAGGATGGATTCTCATTTTTCATAAACTCTAGTATGACGACGAGGCCGCCTTTTTTGAGCACTCGGTTGAACTCGAGCAAAGCGGCTTCTCGTTCGACAACGTTTCTTATGCCGTAAGTGATGCTGAGTATGTCCGCGCTCGCGTCGACCAAAGGAATTTCAGTCGCTTTGGCGATGTGATAGTTAAACTTGGGGTATTTTTTGCGAGCGACGTCGACCATGCCGTTTGATGGATCCACTCCTACGATTTCGCCGATAGCGATTCCGGAGGATTCCGCGCGTTTTTTCCAAAAGTCCATCATATCGCCAGTTCCGCAAGCCACGTCGACGACTTTGTCGATAGTCTCTTTGGCGCTGTACTCAAAAGCCAAATCGCAAGCCTTTCTTCTCCAACTTTTGTCAACGCCCATGCTCATAACTCGATTCGCCGTGTCGTAAGTCGGAGCGATGTCGTCGAACATCGAAACTATTTTTTCCTGCTTGCGCGTATTTTCTTTACCTTGAGAACTCATAATCTATATCCTTTTCATCCACATAATTATATCTCTATCTTCTTTTTCTATATTTAAAATTTCAAACTTCTCGTCTTTTGCTTGGAAACCGTTTTTACCGCCAAACGCGGGTGCCAAATAACATAAATAATAGTCGACGATATCGCGTGTGAGCCCGTACATCGAGTCCGTTCCCTCAATCATTATATTTTTATAGTCGTTTAGTTTTGAAAAATTGTTTTCAATGAAAACTTTTCTGTTTTGAACTCCAAAAAGAGGAATGGTTTCATCAAAATCTTCACCTCTTGAAATTATCAAAATATCTGGCGCTTTTCCATCAACAAGCCTCGAGTCGAGCGTTGGTCTATCGACTCGAACGGTATTTCCGCCAACAACGAGCAGATCGCAAACGTCGCGCATGGCGTGAACGTTTTTTCTTGACTCAAAGGAGCTTATGTCGCCATCGTCCATGGTCGCGTTCAAACGCTGAGCCCACTTAAAAAAAACAAACTTCTCATTCAAAAACTTTTTAAATGGATAGAGCAACGCGTCGCACTCTTTTTTTAAAACGTTCGTTTGAACGTGGGAGCCGCTTCGTTCTAAAACACTCGCGCCCTTGGCGGCGTCGGCGTTAAAATCAGTGGAGCCAACGAAGACCTTTTTCACGCCGAGAGACGCCAGCAGCGAAGCGCAGGATGGCGTTTTTCCAACATGCGAGCATGGTTCGAGGGTGGCGTAAACGCTTGTGTTTTTAAAGAGGTCGTTGTGGTATTTCAATAAAAAGTCGTGAATCTCTTGAGAGGTGGAAATTCCCAAGATAGCGGAGTCGTTTGTGAGTTTGAAGTAAGCGTCTTTGAGAGCCATAACTTCCGCGTGAGGCTCTCCCGCTTTTTGATGCGCGTTAAGCGCGAGTATTTCGCCGTTTTGTCCAACTACGCAACAGCCAACGGCGGGATTTGGATAGGTGAGACCTTGATATTTCCAAGCCTCTGAAATGGCGAGGCTCATAAAAAAGGCGTTATCGATTACCATTCAAAATATGTTTTTGCTTTGTTAACGTCGTTAAATTCAACTTCTACCACTTCGTCATCGCCTTGCACAAAGATTTTAGAGCCTTCGACTTTTGTCAAAACGCCCCTGACTTTCTCTTTGTTGGAGAGAAGAAGAGAGACTTTTTCGCCAACGCTTTTCTTAAAATTATTTATATTGGACATTTTTCTTTCTATCCCGGCGCTTCCGACTTCAAGCCTGTAGTCGCCCGACACGGGAGGGGTGACGTCAAGCAAAGGTGATATAAGATGAGTTAGCGCCACGCAAGCGTCTAGACTTACGCCCTTGCGTTTCCCATCTTCAATTTCTTTGGAAATAACGCTTATTCTATAAATCGTCTCGTCGTTTTCACTGACAATCGAAGCGTCGTAAAGCTCCAAGCCTACGGACTCCACAAGTGAATTTATATCGTTTTGCAAACTCATGATTCTTCCTCCGTCGTTGTTGGTTTCGCGATCAATTTGAAAAGTTCGTCAATGGATTGCGATTTTTTAAGTTGTTCGTCGAACTCGAACGTAAATTTAGGACAGCGGTACCAGCCTTGGTCTTTAAGACAATATGTCTCGATAATAGGACGAGCGTTTTTGAGCAGCTTGAGATAGTCTCGTTTTTCGGCGTCCGTCAATTCGTTTGGATTTATATAGACTTTAGCGTCGCTTTTGCCGCGAGAGCATTTCACTTCCAAGATATTCAGTTCGTGAAGTCTTTTGTCGTTCATCGCGCCAAGCGCTTGGGGGATTAATTCCAAGAGAACCGATTCGGTTCTCTTGAGTTTTATTTGCGCTTCCGTCATCTATAAAGAAACTTTTTGCTCAACTTTTTTGAATGTTTCAAGGATATCGCCAGGAATAACGTCGTCATACCCGCTAATCACAACTCCACACTCGTAGCCGTTACCAATTTCTTCAACGTCGTCTTTGAAGCGTTTAAGTGAAGTAAGTTTACCTTCGTAAGTAACGACTCCCTCGCGAATAACGCGAACCATTCCGCCACGGACTAGCTTGCCATCGACAACGATACAACCCGCCACCATGCCTTTTGGTATCTTAAACACTTCTTTAACTTCCGCTTGTCCGGTGTTGTGTTCCGTGAACTTAGGAGCCATCATTCCCGTTAACATGCCAGTCATATCGTCAAGAAGTTGATAGATGATCGAGTACGTTCTAATGTCTACGCCTCTTTGCTTAGCAAGGGCTTTAACGCTTCCCGTAGGACGAACGTTAAATCCAAGAAGCACGCAGTTTTCGCTGTTAGACACAAGTTCAACGTCGTTTTCAGTGATTCCGCCAACTCCAGAACTAATGACGTTAATTTTAACTTCATCATTTCTAAGTTCGTTAAGAGCGGATCTGATAGCTTCGAGAGAACCATGCACGTCAGTCTTAAGTACGACTTTAAGAGACTTGAGTTTTCCCTCGGCAAGCATGGAAGTCATGTCTTCCAAAGTTGATTTTGTGCTAATGGAAAGTTCTTTATGTCTATCATACTCATGGCGTTTAAGCGCGTATTCTTTCGCTTCTCTGTCACTACTCATAACAGTCATCGTTTCACCGGAACTAGGAACTTCGTTAAGTCCAGCGACAACCGCCGTGTGACTTGGAAGAAGCTCTTTAATCTGCTTGTTGTTTTCATCAATAAGAGCTTTAACTCGACCGTACGCGCTACCGCAAACTACGTAATCGCCAACTCTAAGCGTTCCATTTTGAACGATAACGGTAGCGACGGGACCTCGACCTTTTTCTAAAGAAGACTCAACGACGGTGGCCTTGGCCATTGCGTTTACGTTTGCTTTAAGTTCTAGTAAATCAGCCGTAACGAGAATATTTTCAAGCAGTTGATCAATTCCCATTCCCGTTTTTGCCGAAACTGGAATAAATTCTATATCTCCACCCCAATCCATTGGACTCATGCCATTCTCAGCCATTTGCCCTTTAACCATATCTGGTTGAGCCGTTTCTTTATCCATCTTGTTTAAAGCTACGATAACCGGAGCGCCAGACTCTTTAGCTAATTTTATAACTTCCAACGTTTGAGGCTTAACCCCATCGTCGGCGGCGACAACGATCACGATAATATCCGTGACGTTCGTACCGCGTTGACGCATTGAACTAAACGCGGCGTGTCCAGGAGTGTCTAGGAAAGTAATCGCTCTGCCTTTTTGCTCAACCGTGTACGCGCCTATGTGTTGAGTGATTCCGCCAGCTTCGCTAGCCGTCACTTTCGCTTCGCGAATCGCGTCGAGAAGGGAAGTCTTACCGTGGTCGACGTGTCCCATAATTGTAATAACGGGAGGACGTTCCGTAGCGTCCGGATCCTCTTCAATATCCTCTTCTTCATGAGTAAAGGCGTCTTTAGGGTCGATTATCGTCACTTCAACTTCAAACTCTTCACTTAATATTTCTATCTCGTCATTGCCCAAGAAGTCATTTTTAGTCTTCATTATGCCCAGGTCGAAAAGGACTTTGATTATGTCGGACATTGGACGGTTTAACGCTTCCGCGAATTCATAAAGGCGAATGTCTTCTGGAATTTCCACATGAGTGACTATCTCATCGACTTGATCGGCTTTTCTGTATTTCTTTTTATCGTCTTTACGAACTTTTCTGCCACGAGGAGCCGCTTTTTTATTCGCGTTTCTACCCGCTGGCTTTGGAGGTCTTGGTTTTCTGATTTCCTCCGCTGGCAGAGGAGCTCTTTCCGTGGAATTCAAGTCAAGCAAAACGACTTGATCGTCCATGTCCATAGAAACGTCGCTCATCGATCCGCCAAAAATCTCTATGCGCTTGCCCTGCTCTTGCTTGCCGACCGAACGAGAGCTTTGCTTGTTCTTTTTCTTTAAAGCTAGTTCCGCCAAAACTTCACTGCTCACCTTTCCATACGAAGAAACGGACGCGTTCTTTTGAGGAGCGGTAAAAATTTCTTCCACTTTAGGTTTTTTCTTCTTAACGATTTTAAGACCCGAGCGCTGAATAGGCGTAATTGTCGTAATAGTCTTGAGAACGCTTCTTGGTTCTCCGTCGGGTTTTTTAGCCGCATCCACATCTTTATCCGCAGGCGCGGAAGCTACCGCTTCTTTTTCGGTTGCGGTTTCTTTCGCGACGGCTACCGCCTCGACAACTGCGGAGTCACTTTCAACAACGACTTCTTTTATCTCGGAGGTTTTCTCAAGAGTATCGCTTTTCGCTTTTTCCACTGTTGCGGGCTTTGGAGCTTCTTTTACGTCGTCGCCGCTTATAATGAAGTTCGCCAATCCCTCGGCTTGCTCTATTGTAACCACGCTCTGCGCCGATTTCACTTCAAGACCAAATTTTTTCGCTTTGTCTAAAACGTCTTTAGAAGCTATACCTAGCTCTTTCGCAATTTCGTGTACTCTAACTTTTTCTACCATCAATGATGATCTCCTTTAGTCTGTTTGTAAGTTTCTCTTTGTTTGAACTTTTACATTGCCGCATTAGCGATTTTGTAAGCTTCTTTTCTTCTTCGAGACAAACGTTACATATGTAAAAACTTCTTCCGCTACCGTTAAAACACTCTAGTGAACCATCGATACATTGAAGTCTCACAAGAGTGTTCCGTACTTGTCTATTTCTGCATGAAACACACATCCGAATAGGTAGATTAAATTTTTTCGCCATTATATCTGAAACTTGCTTGATTTAATAGCGCTTATCGCTCTATTATCAATCCGTTATTGTCAAAATCCAAAACCTTAACGGCAAAGTCTGGAAACTTTTGAATAAATCTATTCGCTATCATCTCGGTGTCGTCATCGTAAACCAAAGAAAAAAACGTCGATCCGCTTCCAGAAAGCGTACTCATCAAGGCTCCGCTTTCATACGCCACTTTTTGAACGGCGAATAATTCCGGGAGAGTTTTCATTCTGGCTTTTTGGTGGAATCTATCTTGCGCGGCCAACTTCAGCATTTCCCAGTCTTCATTGAAAAACGCGGCGACCGTCAAAGCCGTGTGCGAAAGATTGTACACCGCGTTTTCTTTCGAGTATGATTTAGGCAAAATCGTGCGCGATTTCAACGTGTTCATCTGCTTGTCCGGAATGACGACGACCGCTTTTAAGTAGTCCGGAAGATGTTTTCTTTGGGAAAAGACCTTGTTTTTCTCGACCGTGGCGACGTTAAATCCGCCCATAACCGCGGGAGTTATGTTGTCCGGATGCGATTCGTAAACAAGCGCGTGATTGAGTATGCGGCGTTTTGACACTTTTATACCCGCCGCCTCGTGAGCGCTCGCGATCGCGCTCACTATTACGGCGGAAGAGCTCCCAAGACCTCTCGACATAGGAATCTCATTGTAAAAGGTGAATTTAAAAGTCTGCTTATTTTGAGTCAAACGCGAATAGTGTTCGTTGAAGATACTGATAAAAAGGTTGTTTCCTTTTAATCTAGGATTGTTTTCGCCCTCGCCCTTAATGCTAACGCTAAAAAATTTGGATGGATGAAACTCAACTTTGTTTCTAAGTTCTATAGACAAACCCAATGAATCAAATCCTGGGCCAAGGTTCGCCGAAGTGGCTGGTACGCTTATTATCAAATGATTCCCTATCCAACAGCGCCTATCATGTATAGCGGTGTCGCGTTTATGCTAAACTCGTTATAATCAAGCGTATCGCGAAGTTTAAAATTGACTTCCGGCGCTATTTCTAATTTTTGAGTTTTAATTTCTGATGAAATCTTAACGAAATATAGCTTTCCTATCGCTTTTATGGGTTGATTTTCATTGAAATAAAACGCGTCCCTCGCGTAAAGCGGTATATTCTTTAAAATACTTATAGATTTAAGAAAGATATAGGCGACCTTGATAGCCATAAAGCTACCGGGCCCATTCGCGTAAAAAAGTTTTTGCGGCTCGTACTTTTGAAACAGTCCTTTGAATATCGTGGGGAGAGCGTCCGAACTGTTTTCCTTGGATTCTATCGTTTCGACTAGTTTGTTCTCTTCGTAAACGCCAATTTTAATCGGCGAAGTGATCGCTATCAAAAGCAAATCCACTTTTTTAGGCATACGCTTTTTCCAACTCCGCCGTTTTCGCGCCCACAAGTTCTATCACTTCGTAATTGTCCGCGTCTTTGAGCAATGCGAGCGTAAGTTTGTGATTTAAGTCGTGACTACCCGCCATAGCCTCGTAGTTTCCAATAAAATTCATACCAATCAAGCTCATATCGCCGATCGCGTCAAGTATTTTATGTCGCACGAATTCGTCCGTAAAACGCAGGCCTTCTGGATTTAAGATATTCTTATCATCTAGAACTATGGCGTTTTCCAAGGAACCGCCAAGCGCCAATCCTTTCGAGCGAAGATATTGCACCTCATGCAAAAAGCCAAACGTTCGCGCTCTTGAAATTTCATTTTTATAGCTCTCTTTCGTGAACTCCAAAACATACTCCTGCGTTTGAATGACCGGATGAGGAAATTTAATCGTGAAATCGTACTTCAAGTCTGGCGATGGAGAAAGTTTTACGTATTTTTCACCCTCTTTTATTTCGATTTCTTTTTTTATTCGCATAATTTTTTTTGGAACGTCAAGCTCCGCGATTCCAGCTTCGTCCAAAAGCATACAAAAGCTCGCGCTGCTTCCATCCATGACTGGAACTTCGTCGGCGTCCACGATCACTCTCAAATTGTCGATTCCATAAGCGTATACCGCGGAAAGTAGATGTTCAATCGTTGAGATTACGTGCCCGTCCTTTCCTATAACGGTCGCCATTTTCGTATCCACTACGTTTTGCGGAATCAATGGGATGGAAACGTCGACGTCGCTGCGATAAAAAACGATTCCACTGTTGGATTCGAGCGGTTCTAGCGTCAAACGCACCGGGGAGCCTTTATGCAGCCCTATCCCCACCAATTCAACGCTCTTTTTTATAGTTGTTTGATACATGCGAATTCCTTAGTTTTTATCTATTATGCTTTTCGCGCTCTTAATTACGTCATATATATTTAATTGTATCCACTGTTTGTCCATCCACTCTTGAGGACGAACTTCCACACCCTGGACCAAGACTCCAAAATGCAAATGGTCGCCCATAGCATATCCGCTTTTCCCGGTATTTGCAATTTTGGAGTTCGATGAAACTTGATCGCCACGAGCCACGTCCATACCGGAGCAGTGCCCGTAAAGGGTGTAAAGACCCAATCCATGAGATATTATTGGCATATTTCCGTACAAACCGTTGTCATCGGCGAAAACGACTTTGCCTCCATTGTTAGAGACTATTGGAGCCATCGCGTTGCTCGCCATATCTAGACCCAAGTGATACGCTTCGCTTACAAAACCGCCCTCATAGTAATACTTTCTATGGTCTCCAAAATGCGCCACGACTTTTCCATTTTTAAGTGGATACAAAGTTTTTATTTGAAAATCGCTTATCATTTCGCTTGGCACTTTCGACGTCACTTCGTGGATTAATTTTTCGTTCTTTTCTCTAACGTTTTCGTTGATGATTTTAAATCTTTCTATAGGGTTTTGGACGCCTTGAGTTTCGTCAAACACTTCCGCCAAATCCGCTATTTTTCCTTTTAAAAATTTATCGCTTAGAGTAATGTTCGAAAGCAGGTAATCCTTATCTTTCAAATACAAAGGAATATACGACTTCGCTTCGTTGCCGGCGCTGTCCTTAGCCACGACCATGGCTCTAAAAGAGCTGTCGGATAAAGGCCATGCCAAAAGCGCTACGTAATAGCCCTCTTTGTAAAATGGTTGCGCTTTAAACGTTTTAGCGCTTTCCATTTCTATATACAGCTCTTTTAAATTTTCGTCTTCGGCTTTAAAAATGACAAGAGCCGAACCTCCATGAGAGATTTTATACGAATTTCCCAATATGCTTACTTTTGGTCTTATTTTGTCAATGGTTAGTTTAAAAGTTTTTTCGCTCCAATTGCCATTAAAAAAATCCCATTTGCTGATATCTTTCGCTTTGACGATTATTTCTATACTGGCGTCTTTCATAGCGTATGCCGCTCTAGGCGGTTTTAGTCGCAAGGTTAACGATTTGCTAGCCTGTATCGGCTCTTCATATTCCAAATCGCGCTCATCGCTTTGCGTCTTTAGCGTCACTCTATACTCTTTGATTCCGCTATCGTCGCCGATAACCACTTCCAATTGGTCTTTAAGGTTCCAGAAACCGTTATTTTCTAGCGATATCGTTGGAGGGTTTCTTTCAAACGTCGACGAAAAGTACACATAAGCGGCTCCAGCCACAATTAAAACTATGATTAACCAACCTAAAAATGAAGATTTTTTATTTTTTCTACTCAAATTATATTTCCTTGTATTAATTTTAACAATTTATTTTCATTGTCCGCGTCAAGCAAAATCGACGTCTCGACATGGGTGATATTTAGCGCCTCTTTCACGACTAGCGCGGCCTCTTCCAAAGAAGAACCCGTTTTTTTCAAATCTTCTCCGCTTACTCGAAAGATGGCGACTCTCGCGTCGTCTCTCAAAACCATATCTTTAAACATTACGGATTTTAATCTAAAAAGAGAAATCGGCAAGCTTTTCGCGATGGATTCGTTGCATAATCTGAACTCCGCGCCATCCAATATAAGCTGACTGATATGAGCAAAAACCATACCGTCCATGGAATTGTCGAAGAGAGCGTCGCGTTTTTTCAAATAATGCGCGTATAAAGCCGTCGCCATTTTTTTGTTGATCGCGACGCCGTTTGATTTGAACGACTCGTACAAAGAATCGGTCCGCTCCGTCATATCGATTGTCAAATCGCTTGAAACGCTTCTCAGCGTTCTAACTTTGTCAAACCAAGGAACGCAAGACAAACTAAAATCCAAGCCGCCCGACTCGCAGACTAGAGTGACTTTTTTACGCAATCGTAAAATGTGAGTGTATAAAGCGCTCGCTTCTCCAAAAGAACCATTGTCGGTTAAAATCGTAATATTTTCCGCTTCTTCTATCTCTTTTAATTCCAACATGCAAGCAAACTCTTTTTAAAATTATATACTATTTCTTATTCATTTTATAAACGTAGGCCAACACTTCCGCGACCGCCCCGAACAGAGCTTCTGGAATCGCTTTGTTTAGGTCCACTTCCTTGTACAAACTTCGAGCCAATGGCGGGTTTTGAACTATGTGGACGTTGTTTTCGCGAGCTATCTTTTTTATCTGCTGCGCGAGGTGATCGACTCCCTTGGCCACGACTACGGGAGCGCGCGTTTTTTCTTCGTCGTACTTGATGGCGACGGCGTAATGGGTTGGGTTTGTGATGATTACGTCCGCGTTTGGAACTTCTGACATCATTCTATTGCGAGCCATTTCCATCTGCTTTTGTCTTATTTTGGACTTTATCATAGGGTCCCCATCCATATTTTTCATCTCGTCTTTTATCTCCTGCTTTGACATTTTTAGTCCGTCGAAATATTGTTTTCTAACTATGATTAGATCGATAATAGCGAATACGAATATGATCAGAAGCATGACGAACGCGATGATAAGCATTTTTTCTTTCAGCCATTCCAGCTGATCGCTAAGACCAAAAAGAGCGACGGTTGGGAGCTCGGTGATAAAATAGAAGAAGAATATGAAGCCGATGCCCAAAGTCGTGAAAGACTTAAACGTAATCTTCACCCCCTCTATAAGTTTCTTCATGGAAAATAAATTTTTAGCTCCCTTAATGGGGTCTATCTTTGAAAACTTCGGCATTATCGCGTCGGTGGTGAAAAGAAATCCAAACTGCGCGATCGCCGCGATAACGCCCGAGACCGCTACGGCGATCGCCAATGGCATAATGATAAGCAGAAACTCTCTTATTGTGACAATCGCTATTTCAACCATAAAAACTTTCTCCAATGGGGTGCCGATTAGCGAAAAGTAATATTTAAAAAGAAGCATGACGCGCATCGTCATATACGGAAAGAGCATTAAAATAGCCAAAATAGCCACAAAAAGAGTGATGACGCCCGAAGTGTCTTGAGATTTTGGGACGTTTCCCTCTTTGCGGGCGTCCTCAATCTTTTTATCGGTGGGTTCTTCCGTTTTTTCCTGATCGTCAGCCATGAATTAAAGTTTTAATCCATTTTCATAGATAAATCTATCCAGTTCGCTTGATGAATCAACGAGCCGACGCTTATCGCGTCCACCTTCGTTTTCGCGTACGCCACTATCGTGTCAAGCGAGACGTTTCCACTCGCTTCCAAAAGAACGTGCGCGAAGCTCGAGTCTCTCAACGCGACCACTTCGGCTACTTGCGCCGGCGACATATTGTCACACATGACAATGTCGGCGCAAGCTTCCATCGCTTCTTTGGCTATGGCGAAAGTTTCCGCCTCCACTTCTATTTTCGCCGTAAAAGGTATCTTCTTTCTCGCGTTTTTTATGAAAGCGCTTAGGTTTTGAATGGTCTTGAGATGAGTGTCTTTTATCATCAAGCTGTCGTCGAGTCCCATTCTGTGGTTGACCGCTCCGCCCGTTCTCGTCGCGTACTTTTCAAAGACTCTCAGCAGCGGTCGCGTTTTTCTGGTGTCGAGGAGTTTAACGCCGTAAGGCTCCGTCAAATCCACGTATTTTCTAGTGAGAGTCGCTATCGAGCTCGCGTGAAGAAGCAAATCCAGCGCGGTTCTTTCACATCTAAGAAGAGTGTGCGAATTTCCGCTCAAATGGGCGAGAACGTCGCCTTTTATAAAAGTCTCGCCATCGTTTTTAAGCCATTTGATTTCAAATCGCTCGAGATTCGCCAAAACGTCTACGTACTTGACTCCAGCGACGACGCCGTCGCTTTTCGCGATTATTTTCGCGCTCGCCCCTACGGATGGCTCGACCAAAGCGTACAAATCGCCACGGCCAACGTCCTCGGCGAGCGTTTCTCTTACAAACTTCTCGATCATAGAGCCAACATTCTTTCTAACGCGATTTTCGCCCATTTTTGAGTGTTTTCGTCTATTTGAATCTCGTTAATCGGATCGCCGTCGTCTATGGCTTTGAGAGTGAGATAGACGTCCTCAAGAGTGGTTTCGTTCATCGTTGGGCATTCCGGCTTCGTCGAGGATAAAATATACGTATTTTTCTCCCTTAGGCGATTCACCATGTTAAACTCCGTTCCGACGGCCACTTTTTGCTCCTCTGGCAACTCTTTGATGAACTTTATAAGCTGGGAGGTCGAACCGACGAAGTCCGAAGCGTCGCAAATCGTTGGATCGCATTCAGGATGAACCGCGATTAGAATTCCTGGAAATTTTTTTCTATAAAACGCGATGTCCTCAAGCGAAAAAAGTTGATGAACGGAGCAAAAACCGTCGTAACAGATAACGTCAGCTTCCTTTGGATCGCCGCCCTCTCCTATCACCATGGATTTCAAACCCATTTGATTGGCTATGTTTTGCCCCAAACATCTATCGGGAACGAACAAAATCTTTTTGCCCTCGCCCAAAGCCGTCGTTATGATATGTTTGGCGTTCGCGCTGGTGCAGACCATGCCGCCCATTTCTCCGACTTTGGCTTTGACGTCCGCATTCGAGTTGATATAGGTTATGGGGAGAATGTCTTCTTTTTTGATTCCATTTTTCTCCATAAACGCGACTGATTCGTCATAATAAATTCCGTCAATCATCCTAGCCATGGCGCAACAAGCGAGCTTTGGCATCACCACGCGTTTGTGGGGAGAGAGGACCTTGACGCTTTGGCCCATAAACGCGACGCCGCAAAAAAGCACGAACTCCGAATCGTCGTCCCTCGTTCTGACCGCCAACTCCAGCGAATCGCCGGTAATGTCGCCGATTTCAAACACTTCGTCGCGTTGATAATAGTGCGCGACCACCGTTACGCTGAGTTTTTGTTTCAATTCATTTATTTTTTGTTTTAATTCTTCGTTTGTATATTGCAAAAAAATATCCTACGGTAATTTATAATAATTTTAGTTCTATGATTATATCAAAAAATTGCGTTGTCTAAGAAAATTGAGGTTTTAAAAAGTTGAGGGGGAAGCAAAAGAGGATTTCGCCAAGCTAACGCGAGGCTTGGCGAAGATGGCGCTATTTAGAACAATAAAGCTCCGCTCTTTTTTCATAAGACGTTAAAGTCTTCGCCGCGTACTCGTCGTTACGCATTGTTTTTTTGTAGATTACGACTTTTTCTTCAAACACTTTGCATAACCTTTTCTCTTCCACCGTATCCATTGCGAACATATTTGTACTTATTGCGATTGTTGTTAACATTAATAAAATTGTTTTCATACTATTCCTTTATAATTAATATACACCGAAATTATATATCAATAAGTTAATAATGTCAAGTTATTAAAAATAGTGGTTTTTCTTATGATAAAACGACGCCCCCAATTCTTTTATTTATCGGGGCAGTAAATCTTGGCTCTTTTTTCGTAGGACGCCAAAGTCACTACGGCGTACTCGTCATCGCGCATCGTCTTCTTATAGGTTTTTATTTTGTCTTGAAATATTTTGCATAGACTCGCGTCTTTTTGTGGAACCTTTACGTTTGCGTCCGAGAACAGAGAAGAAGCGTAAATAATCGAAATTATTATTAAAATTGTCATTTTCATAGTAATCCTTTATAAAAAATATCAGAAAAAAGTATACATCAGATATTACATAATGTCAACGAATTAGTAATAAAAGATTAAATTATGATATTTGCAATCTCTAAATATATTTTAGATATACTCTTAAAAAATATTAACGCGAGGCCCATCCAATGAAAATAAGAACTATCACACTTGCTCTTCTATGCTTAAGCGCCGCGGTTTCGGCAAACAACTCAAGATGCGCGCATCCCGAAAAACGCGCCGTTGTGGATAACGCTCAAAAATCTATTTATGAAAATTGCGAGCGCAACGGTATGACTTTATGGCTCAAAGACAATGGCGACGTAAAGTCTCAAGTTAACTTTACGAATGGGAAAGAGAACGGCCTTTACACTTCTTTCTACGCCAATGGGCAAAAGAAAATTGTCGTAAATTACGTTGACGGTCAAAAAGACGGCAAGCAAACCGTATACTATAACAATGGAAAAGTCGGAAGCGAAGTAAACTACGCTATGGGCCGAAGAGAAGGCGTCATGACCGATTGGGATTACGAAGGCTATAGAAGCGCCGAAGTCTTTTACAAACGCAATTACAAAGTTGGACTCAAAAAATACTATGACCATAGTGGCCAAGTCGTAAAAACCGAAACTTACGAAATGGATAGAAATCCCGTTATGCTAAAACTGCTTAAAGACAAGCGAAAAGAGATTTTAATTGATTTGTCCAAATACGGTTTGGTTCCCAAAGACGCTCCTTTAGCCGATAGAATGAGATAAGCGCGTAATTTTTAATCATATTTTTACGCTATTTTTTTCAACTAGGCACTACAATAATCCCACACATAATTTAAAAAGAGAAACATGAGTTCGCAATCCATAGAATTTTTACTAGAGAAACATTTCAGCGCCATTGACAGGATTATTCTCTCCCGTCAAGACGCCATCACCGGTTTGCTTCCCGCCAGCACCGCGGTTAACGCTCACGGCGACTATACCGACGCTTGGGTTCGAGACAACGTTTATAGCGTTATGGGCGTTTGGGGATTGGCTTTGGCTTACAAAAAACGATTTCCCGATCATTATCGAACCTATCTACTAAGCCATAGCGTCGTCAAACTGATGCGCGGTTTGATGAGCGCGATGATGAAACAATCCGACAAAGTCGAGGGCTTTAAAAACACGCTAAATCCCGCCGACGCTCTGCACGCCAAATATGGAACGAGCACCGGACTTGGAGTGGTTGGAGATCACGAATGGGGACATTTGCAACTAGACGCCACTTCTCTTTTTCTTTTAACGTTGGCTCAAATGAGCGCTTCTGGCTTGGAAATCGTCCATACCATGGACGAAGCGAACTTTATTCAAAATCTCGCGCACTACATAAGTAGAACATACTGCACTCCGGACTACGGCATCTGGGAGAGAGGACATAAAATCAACCACGGCGCGACGGAGATAAACGCCAGTTCGGTTGGCATGGCTAAAGCCGCGCTCGAAGCGCTGGACGGTTTCAACCTTTTTCCAAACGTGAAAACGAAAGAAGGGATTATTCACATAGTGAGCAGCGATATCGCCCGCTCTTACGTCACGCTAAAAGGTTTGTTGCCTCGCGAGTCAAACTCCAAAGAGACGGACGGAGCGCTTCTGAGCGTCATTGGATATCCCGCGTACGCCGTTAGGGACGAAGAGCTCGTAAACGCCACTCGAAAAAAGATCGTCAAAAAACTTTCCGGCGAATATGGATGCAAACGCTTCTTACTCGATGGGCATCAGAGCGTTTTGGAAGACGAATCGAAGCTGCACTACGAGCCATCGGAGTTGCGCGAATTTAAGGATGTGGAGTCGGAGTGGCCTCTTTTTTTCACCTACCTTCTTCTCGACGCTTTGATGCGCGAAGATCAAAAGGACGTTGAAATCTGGAGAGAAAAACTTCAGCCGCTCTTTGTCGAACAAGATGGATTGCGACTTTTGCCAGAGTTGTACATCGTTCCAAAAGAGCTCATAAACGCGGAAAAAGAAAATCCTGGCAGCCAAATCAGAGTCGCGAACGAGAACCTGCCTTTAGTTTGGGCTCAAAGTCTGTATATGCTATCGGATATGATTTTGGACGGGGTGCTTGAAGTTGGGGACGTAGATCCGCTTGAGCGTCGCAAAAAAATCGCTCAAACGCGAAGCGTCAAGCCTATGGTCGCCATACTGGCTCAAAACGATGCCGTGAAACGACAACTTCAAGAGCTTGGCGTTTACAGTCAAACGGCCGAGGAAATCAAACCCATTAAAATCGCGCAAGCCATCGAACTCTCCAAAATACAGACGCAAATCGGCAAAAACGAAAAACTCAAACTCACTGGACGACCGCTTCTCGTTTCAAGAGCTATCACCACCTCCTGCCTATTTTTGATCCATGGCGAAAAAAATCTATTTTTGCCATATTATTTCGATCCACACGGGTTTTATTTCAGCTACGACAACAAGTTGCTTGCGGAACAATTCAACGCTTCTTTAAAGTTTCTCGAAAAACATTGGGACAAACCTTCTCCGCCTATGATGATCTTTTTGGTACGCGAAGACATGCTCTTGGAAAAGGACAAAGATTTGATCGTCGAGTCGTTGCGAAGTTTTCAAAGCGAAACGCTGCCAGAGTTGTCGCAAAAATGCCATGTTGAGATTATCGACAATGTGGATAATTCCAATATTAAAACGCAAGAGCTGACTTTCGAGAAGGAGTCGCGCTCTCACGATTGGGCCGCGCTTCGTCGAATCGCCGACGAAGAAGGAAACTACGACGACCGACTCGAAGACGCGCTGCTAGATATAGTCATATCGCAAAAACGCCTAGCCGTAGGACGTTCCTACAGCGAAAAGGCGACTTTCTCCACACCGCGCAAAAGCCACGACATCGTAAAAACCATCGCGGAATTTAGTGGCAACAACGCATCGGAAAAGGCTTTGACCCAAGAGATAATCTTACACATTGGACATCTAATACGCATGCGACCGGAACTTTTCAAAAGTATTCTCACTATCCGTCCTTGGTATTTCGTCCAGCTCTTAGTCGGAAGAATCAGCAGAGACAAAGGAGTTTCTATCGGCGACGCCTACGAACGGCTGTTGTCTTTCGCTCCAAGCGATATCTACAAAGACCTTCGCGGCATTTTAGAATCGCTTTCCACGGAGATCACCAACTTGTCCGAGCTCGAAAATCTTCATGTCTCAAGTCATACGAATATAGGGGATATTAAAATAAAACTTTTCATCCAGAGCGATCAGAGGGTTGAGGATTGGGCTATATATAGGGAAGAGATGGGACTAGTCAGTAGGCTCTCTCCAAGTTTTTACAAAGGAGTGTGGCATCTTCTTCAACAATTCGAAGGTATTATCATAGGCGACAAATATGACGCGAAATGCCGAATAGGCTCGGAGTTGACGCTAGAATCAACCCCTGGAGAAAGAAATTTCGATTTGCTTGTCGACAATCTTTTGCAAAACATTTATTCGTCCTCTTATCGTCAACTAAACATAGAAGCGATTGAGAGTCTTATTCGCGTCTCGAAACAAAATCCTCTGTTGCGCGTAAAAGACGATTTGATTTTGGACGTTTTGATTGGCTACGCCGTCAAAATCGCATGGACGAAGGGAGAAAATATAGAAAATTACGACGAGCAAAAAGGGCTCGCGTGGGAATCGTTTTACACCCTGTCTCAAAACGAAACGGACAAAGCGTTTATTCAGGCGTTTATATTTTTACTAAAATCGGAAGAATTAAACAATGAGGCGGAAGCATGATACTAGCGGGCGACATAGGCGGAACAAAAACGAACTTGGCGATTTTCGCCTTTGATGGAGACAATCTGGAGATTAAAGCTAAAGCTCAGTTCGCAAGTCGAGACTTCACAAGCTTGGAAGACGTAATCGCGGAGTTTTCAAAGATAGCTTCCCTTGAGGAGGTCGACAAAGCGTGTTTTGGCGTTGCCGGACCTATCATAAATGGCGATTGCCGAACCACGAATTTACCTTGGGACGTCAGCGCTCAGAATCTACAAAAGTTTTTAGCGACTAAAAAAGTGATTTTGATGAACGATCTCGAAGCGACCGCGTACGGTATGTCGCGTTTGAAAGACGACGAGTTTGTCAACATAAACCCGACCGGCCGGAAAGTCGATGGCAATCGAGCGGTCATAGCCGCTGGAACCGGTTTGGGAGAGGCTATACTCTTTCATGAGGGCGAAAACTACCATCCCATAGGTTCTGAAGGCGGCCATTGCGATTTCGCGCCAGTCACGTCCGAACAAGACGCGCTCTTAAAATGGATGAGAGAGCGCTACCATGGACACGTAAGTTTTGAGAGAATACTCTCGGGGCCTGGGATTTACGCTCTATACGAATTTTTACTCGATATCGACGCCGCTCCTCAGCCAGCCGCTATGATAAATCTAAAAGCCACTCAAGACAAAAGCGCTATGATTAGCGAACTGGCGATTAAGGAAAATGATCCACTCTGCGTAAAAACGCTTAAGCTGTTTTGCGAAATATACGCGGCGGAAGCTGGAAATCTCGCGCTAAAAAGCATGTCTTTGGGTGGCGTTTACATCGGAGGCGGCATAGCTCCAAAAATCTTGCCCTTTATGACGAGTGGCGATTTTATGAATAATTTCGCCAACAAAGGCCGTTTTGAAGAGTTGCTGAGAGGCATGGAAGTGAAGATTTCCTTAAATGACGAAACCGCTCTGCTAGGAGCGGCTTACTTTATAGCTCGATAAACGAAACAAATTCAAGGCTTTGTCAAATTTGCTTAAAAATCGCTCATTAAGCGGCTTTTGTAAATTTTAATACTGCTATAATAAATATACACAAGTTAAAATTGGAGAGTTTAAATGATAGGGAGTAATATACTATGCTAGAAAAACCTACGCGACTTCACGACAAGTTTTGGGAAATATTCGCGAAACAAGACAGAAACAAAATCGACGAGTTTAAAACCTATATGGACAAATTCGCGGTTAACTTCAACCTTTACAAAGATGGTAATTTCATAGAGCAGTCTCTGCCTTTTGACGTCATTCCTCGCATAATTGAAAAAAAAGAATTTGACAAAATCGAAAAAGGCTTGATTCAGAGAGTCACCGCTTTGAATCTTTTTTTAGAAGATTTGTACACCGACGCCAAAATAGTCAAAGATGGAATCGTGCCACAGGAATTTATAGACAGCGCTAGCGGCTATCTAAAAGAATTTGTCGGCTTTTCTCCATCCAAAAAAGTTAGAGCGCATATCAACGGCATCGACTTGGTTAAAGATTCCAAAAACGACGAATGGGTTATTTTGGAGGACAATCTCAGAGTTCCAAGCGGCGCTAGCTATCCACTTTCCATACGAGACACTTATAGAAAAATTTATCCCGATTTTTTTGAAAATTTAAAAATAGAACCGATTAAAGACTATCCAAAAATCATCACCGACGCTATGAACCATGTAAACACTGGCGGAATAAACGTCGTTTTAACGCCGGGAAGATTCAACTCCGCGTATTACGAGCACAGCTATCTTGCGCAAAAATCCGGCGCGTATCTCGTTCGGGCGCACGAGCTTGTCGTGATAGACAAAAAAGTGTATTTCAAAAATTACGATGGACAAAAGATACTCGTTGGCTCTATTTATAGAAGACTCGACGACGATTTTATAGATCCTAAGTTTTTCAATCCAGAGAGCCTCATAGGCGTTCCCGGACTTATCGAAGCCTACTTGGCTGGAAACGTCGCGTTAATGAACGCGGTTGGAAATGGCGTTGCGGACGACAAGGGAATCTACTATTTCGTTCCCAAAATGATTAAGTACTATCTCAACGAAGAGCCAATCTTGCAAAACGCGCCGACGTATCTTCCTTACTTTGAAAAAGATATGGATTACGTCATGAACAACATGGAAAAGTTGGTCATAAAAGACGTCGCCGAAGCCGGTGGTTATGGCGTTTTGTTCGGGCACTCCATGAGCGCGCTGCAAATTGAAGATTTGAAGATGATGGTAAAGGCGAATCCGCGAAGATTTATCGCGCAAGAGTTGATAGAATTCTATGACGAGAAATGCTATCTCAATGGCAATTTGGAAGATAGGAAAGCGGACTTTAGAGCCTATGTGGTTGTGGGTGAAGACGTAAAAGTTTGGAACTGCGGCTTAACGCGATACGCGCTTGAAGAGGGGAACTACCTTGTGAATTCCTCGCAAGGCGGCGGTTTTAAAGACACTTGGGTAATGGAGTTATAAGATGGAGTATTTAACGGCGAACGTAGCCACGAGCATGTATTGGTTGGGAAGGTATTTAGAGCGTATAGAAGCGACGCTATATGAGATAAACAAAGCGTATGATAAGATAATCGACGTTGACAAGAACGCTGGGGTAAAACTGTACAAAAAATTCGAGATTGATTTAAAGTATACGAACGCGAGTGATTTTCTGGATGTGGCTATTAGAGGCGACCATTCGGCGAATTTAATAAATCTCCTAAAAAACGCTAGAGAAAACGCTATTATCAGTAGAGAATACATCGACGAGTTGGCCTTTGGCGAAATAATCGAACTCAACGAAATCGCTCAAAGAATAGCTAAAAGCGCCGAACCAATAGACTACAAAGACATCGACTACGCGCTTTCTTTAATCAGTGAAATTTGGGGAGCCCAAACAAAACGCGGGCATAGAAAAGAGGTGGATTACTTTTTGAAACTTGGCAAACTTGTTGAAGAAGTGGATTTTCGTCTAAGATTTGATAGAAAACAAAAAATGACGGAGTTTATTCTCGAAGAAATCAACGCTATTTTCAAATTGCTTAACCCTAAGATAGAGATAAACATATCTCAAAGCGAAGATATTATGGGCGACCTCTATAAAGAAATGGACAAACTAATTATCAATTAATTTGCAAAAGTCGGTAGACGCGCCTACCGACTTTGATTTTGACTTTGCGTTATAGTCGTTTGGCTCCGGCTTTGTCCCCCAAACGGCGACGCGTCCTCCACAACTTCTTCTCTTCTGACATCCACCATAACCGACAATTGACTGTTTCCACTACTAAACACAACGCCTCTTAAAGGAGAAATATCGTTGTAGTCCCTTCCAGAACCTAAGAGTATGTGTTGATATTTTGGAATGACGTTGTTAGTGGGATCGAACTCCACCCAACCCGCGTTTGGTATGTAAAGCGCGAACCATGCGTGAGAGGCGTCCGTGCCAAAAAGTTTTTTTTGCCCATCGAGAGGAATCGTTTCGATGTAACCGCTCATGTATTTCGCCGGCAGGCCAATGGACCTAAGCGCCGAGATTGCGAATTGGGCGAAATCTTGACAGACGCCTTTTTTCGCTTCGAATATAGTTTCAACATGCGTGGTGATATCGCTAAAGCCGGAGACGAATTCAAAATCTTTAAAGATACGCCCCATAAACTCGTTCGCCGCTTCGAACAAATCTCTATCATCTCTAAACGATTCCAAAGCGTACCTCTTCATCATCTCAGAGCCATAGGGAATCAAGTCCGATTCAAAAAGATACTGTTTTGCGGAAGAATCTTCGGGATGAAACTTTTCGAGTCTCTTCAACGCCTCCGAGTAAGTGACGCTGTTCGTTTTTACAAACTCCAAACGATCTTCGATTAGCTGTGTGGAAATTTCCACTTTCGATTTTCCTATAACGTAAAACGACCGATGCGGCTTTATTATAAGCATATGGGCATTCGCGTTTCCGAACATATCCAGAAATTCCGAAGACTCGTAAGCCTCCGGCGCCACTTCCATCGAGTAGGACAATAGTTTTTGGTACGAAGTGTTTTTTGGTTTCAATCTTGCGAGATTATGACTAAAGGTTACGTCGCTCGCATATTTAAATTCCGTTTTGTGGTATATATTATAAATCATAGTTACTCGTCATTGTGTGAAAAATATGTATTTGAAAACGCATTGGAACACTCCAGGATTAGATCTGACAACTTTGACAAAATTCTGTCGAGTTCCATATAAACGCCATCCTCTTCCTTGATTCGCGTTAAAGCTTTTAAGTCTATGGTTTCAAGCAAAGACCGAGCTTGCGCGATTTTCTCTTCGTACGTGGTTAGCCTCGCGTTCGCTTTTGGCAGCAACTCGAAATCCGCTAAGAGACTCTCCGTCATATATGTTAGCGATTTTGGAAATTGAGGATTGAGGATTAAAAAATCCAAGACGTTTTCCAAGTTCAAAGAAGTTTTGTAGTTCGCTCTATAGGCGTTAAAACTCTCGACCGAGTTGAGCATCCCCGAGAGCACGTCGTTGCCAATGGCCTTGTCGAGCTTTAGGCAGAGCATTGATTTTGCTTTTGAGATGAGGAGCAGAGAGTCTTCGATCTTAAATCCAATCTCGTATAAAATCAAACCCTGTTCTTGAAAAATGCTTTCGTTGACAAGTTGCTTGTACGCCATTAAATAAACTAGAAATTTATCCAACTCGCTCGCTATGACCAAGGTGCTATCTCCCTTTCTATTGATAAAGGCGTGCCACTCCTTCTGCATTTTGTCAAAAAGTTTCCATGACTCGAGAGTCAACAAATCTTTTAAATTCAGATTCGCGTTTGACAGCATGCTGACCGTTAAAGACAAAGAACCGGATCTATGAGAGTTTTTAACGACCGAAGTGATTTCGTCCATTGGAAAGACGTCAAGATGTTTTTTGTTGTCCGTATCCATAAAGCCGGGATACGTCATCGTCATGTGAGTCAAAGCGTTTTGCAAAATGGTTTGGGACTCTTTCGAGGTCACTATTTCATATCTGTAAAAATTGGTTATTTTTTTGATAACGTGTAAAACGAGTCTCGTCGTGGCGATTGAACGCGACAGATATCGACCAAGCCAAAATAAATTTTCGGCCTTTAGCGTGGATATGCTATCGATGCTCGTTTCCACGTAAGGGGTCTGTTTTATAAGCAACGCGGGGTCGAATTGCTCGGAAGTTTCGCTGAGTATCCACAAATCTTTGCTTATACCGCCGCCTTTAGACGATACAAGCAAGTTTTCCTTAGCCTCTGAGACGCGAACGAGTCCGCCATTCATAACGGAATAATCATCATCGTCTTTTCTTAAACAAAAAGTTCTAATAACGGCGTTTCTTGGCTCGATTTTTCCATTGCCATAGTATGGAACGGTGGAAAAGTCTATCTCTTCTTGAGCGACGTATTGGTAGGGATTGAGTTTTAGCAACGTAACCAAATTTTCTTTTTCCAGCTCGGACAATTGACTGACGAAATAGATTTGTATCTCTTCCGTTCTGTCTATTTTTTTGATAATCAAAGTGTCGAGACGTTCTAAAACGTACTCTAGTTCTTTTTTTTGTCCACACCACCAAGTCGCTATTTGAGGAAGCAGCAAATCTTCTTGCAGAAAATATTGGGATATTTCCTGCATAAAGGGGTTGAGTCCAATATTCTCAAGCACGGCGCTGCCTATGGGGTTTACCATGTTCAAGTTGTCTTTTCTCATCGCGTCCAAAAGTCCAGCCACGCCTAACGTCGAATCCTCTCTCAACTCGAGCGGATCGCAAAATCTATCGTCGACTCTTCTTAGCAGGGTGTTGATTTTTTTGAGACCGCCCAAGCTTTTCACCCAAAGAAATCCGTTTTTAGCCAACAAGTCGGCGCCTTGAACGATTTTTATCTCCAGATAAGAGCTCAAATAGGCTTGTTCGAAATAAGTTTCGTTGTAGGCCCCAGGAGTCAGCAACGCGGCGCTTGAGAGATCTCCGCCAGTTAGTTTTTTCAACAAATTTTTGTAATCTTCGATGAAGGAGTACAATTTTTTCGTCGAAATGTTTGGGTAAAGGTCCTTTGCGATTACGTTCATCGTAAGTCGATTTTCCAAGGCGTAACCAAGTCCAGACGGGGCTTGCGCCTTATCGCTTATAACCCACATTTTTCCATCTGGGCCGCGAGCGATGTCGGTCGCGTAAAAATAAAGATTGAAATCCTCTTTTTTTCCAAAATCGAAAACCTTCGTCAAAAAGCCCTTGTGTCCATATATAACTTCGGCCGGCACGATGTTTTCTTTGATGAGCCTTTGCTCCGAGTACAAATCTTTGAGTATTAGGTTGAAAATCTTAGCTCTTTGCTTGAGACCTTTGGTGATCGTCGCCCATTCGCTTTCCCCGATTACGAAAGGTATCGGATCCAAACTCCACGACCTACAAACTGGTTTTTCCGTGTTGTCGTAAATATTGTAAGCGACTCCGTTGTCTTCAAGCTGCCAATCAATCTCGGCTTGTTTTTCTTTTAGAAGCTCCATACCGGCGTTTTCTATATCCGTTAGAACGTTTTTCCAACACTCTCTGATATTATCTTCATTATCATACACTTCGTCGAAAGAAGACAGCGAAACGTAACTTTCGAAAATACTCATTTACTGTTTGGCCCACTTTCTTCTTAGGTCCAACGTATGAGGATACTCTATACTTTGGGTTACTTCTTGAAAAAGAAAAACTTCGTTTTGCGGCTTATCTTTCAAAATCACGGCTCTTTTCGCGCCGTTTACGTTGGCCAAGCTCTGTTTCACCAAAGACGAGTTTACATACTCGATTGGACCCTGGGTGTGATTGAAAGCCCAAAACCTGTTGCCTCTTCTCGATTCCGCTTCATTGGCGTTTATTGGGAACGTGTCGTACGTTCTTCCTCCAGGATGCGAAACGTAGTAAGTCATTCCGCCTATCGATCTTTCGTTCCACTTGTCAACGATGTCGAAAACCAATGGCGTGTCGACCTCTATCGTTGGGTGCAAGGCCGACCAAGGTTGCCACGCTTTGTACTTGACTCCGGCGACGAATTCTCCCTCGACTCCGCTAGGGCTTAGAGGAATAACGACCGAGTTGCATGTAAGCACGTAGCGTTCGGGCACAAAGTTGTTCACTTTTATCTGCACTC
>ERZ889078.284-NODE-284-length-46391-cov-20.167084_pt1 | contig 46391 bp, 46 predicted proteins | sample MGYA00521266_ERZ889078 | MGnify/ENA primary metagenome ERZ889078 (study PRJEB32303, sample SAMEA104408618) | aquatic metagenome | biome: Brackish water; feature: Pelagic; material: water | place: Baltic Sea | collected 2014-06-16T06:34:00 | depth 76,534 m ... | reverse complement strand
TACATCATCATTTAGTTCTGTCTTAGTTGCTATTGGTGTTTTATATACATCATCATTTAGTTCTGTCTTAGTTGCTATTGGTGTTTTATATACATCATCAGAAATAGTTGGATATACCCTATCAGGTACACCTAGGTTCTTTCCAGGTGAATCTGGGTAAAAATCTCCGGTTGGTTCTGGATAAACTCGATCAGGTACACCTAAATCCTTTCCTGGAGAATCCTTGTACATATCATCAGATATTACTGGATATACTCTATCAGGTACACCTAAATCCTTTCCTGGTGTATCCTTATATACATCATCAGAAATAGTTGGATATACTCGATCAGGTACACCTAAATCCTTTCCGGGAGAACCATTGTACATATCATCAGATATTGCTGGATATACTCGATCAGGAGGTCCTCCTTCTCCCATAGTTTGTGGGTTTGGTAATTTTCCTTTTAATACATTATCAAGACCAACATTAGAAGCATCATTTAAAATACTATCTGCATTTCCAAGATTAAGACCATTCATAGCCTGCTTTAATCTGGTTGTATCGAAAGAGTATACGTTACCCATTATACTTTGATCAAGTCCGCTTAATGCAGGATCTATGAATTGATTCACACCCTCGTTAACAAGATCAGAAACTGCTCCTGATGTAAAATTGGTTAATAATTCTGTCCCAAGTGTTGTTATACTCTCTAGGTCTAGAGTAATATCTAGATCCTCGACACTGGATCTGTTTTGATCATATCCATCTGCTAAAATCAGTGGTTTCCTATCAGATCTTATATTTGGATATTGATTTTTTATTTTTACCTTTCCTACGTGGATTTTGAATGAGTTTTTCTCAGGTGTTGCTGTATCAACACCTACATCTATTGTACTACTCATTGGTGTGCTTTCACTGAAATCAAATTCACATTGACTACACTCATATATTAAAACAGGTTTAATCCCACTCTGATCACTTTGATTTAGCATAGAATCGACATCGTTCCTGAGACCTGATCCAGAAAATACATTACTTGCAAAGCTGGAAAATGCACTTCCTCCTCCACTATTATTCGATCTATCTGCTATAATACTGGAGCCTGGATTTCTATTGGTAGAAACTAAAGAACTTAAATCATCTATTGTAGCTAATGTAGTACTAGAAGCAATAAGTCTACTTGTCTTAAAAAAGTTTCTAATCTCACTAACAACTATCCACATTGTAAATTTTCTAAGGTTCCTTGGAACTAGCCATCTCATATTTTCAGCATCAAAAGTTGCCTGATTATATAAATCTGCTAGTGCGCTGAATCTAAGATTTAACGATTCCAATGTGTTAAATGTTAATGACTTACCACCTGTTCTCTGGATGTCAAAAGCATCTATTACAGATGACGTCTGAAATCCGGATTTAGCAATTTTATCTAAAGTACTTAATCCTTCTATTGACTGAAAAAACCATGGGGAATTTATATTTATTTCTCTGAGCAATTTTTGGAACTGTAATATAGAATTAGCTCTTTTTCCAATATTAATAGCTGAATATACACCGTCTCTTTCTCTTAAATAGTTATATGCAGAATAATATGTTATCACTGGATCAGATGCTTTATACTGCGGCTGTGGGAATGGATATACTATAGAAGCAGCCATAGATCCACCACCTAAAGGTGTATAGTTTGATTTTCTTAAAAGAGGACTTGGCGCCCAGCCATATTCTGGATTTATTGGTAACATACCAAAATCAAAAATAACTTTGAACCCCAGATAAGTAGGATCCTCATTTTTACCAGAGTTAGAAAGCTTAAACCCCTTTAGGAATAGGTTTCTGTTTTTGTCTGTCGCTTGAATGCCCATTTAAAATTCTTATTTTTATATTATATTTATCCAGATACAAGATTTAGCGGGAAAGCTTTAGGGAATTCACCAGCACTATTTAAAATCCAGTCTCTTTTCCGTAAATACAGAACCTGGTATATTCCAGCGACTGGACTATATTTTAATTTAATGCCCATTAAAATATAGATTCCTGATAAAAATCTGTCTACAACTGGGTTAACAGCATCCTCAGTTTTTTGATTCTCAGAAGCTCCAACGTTATCCTTTCGCAGTCCTTGCTCGTTCACATAAATCATAACAGGGACTGCTTGGCCTCTGTAAATTCCACTATAAAATCCACCCGTTTCTATTCTAAGAGTAAATTTACTAAGATCGTCTAAGTTAAAATCATTTTGTATTTTTGCATGTAAAAAATTCTCATGCACCTCACTATTTAACGAGCCAACCCATGTCTTGCGGATATCATTTTTATAGATACCTTCTTTAATACGGCCCTTCTGCAAAACCATATTATCTGGGATTGCTTCTCTAGTTGTGGTTTCTATAGTATATTTATTATACTTTTCTATATGGTTTAATGTATCCATTGTATCATCATAGAATTGTATTTCCTGTACATATCCCTTGTTATTTGTAACATTTCCTGCCCTTGATATCAAAGTATAATTTTTAATATAAAACGGAAGATCCGAGCTTCCTTTTTGATTTGTAAATATTAAAGGCATTTCCTGAACCAGATTCTCCGTATTATCAAATGTAGTATCGTTTGCAGAGCCATCACCCTGTCCCCTTATAACCTTTACATTCTGCATATAATCATTAGCAGATAATTGATTTTCTAGATTAACAAAGGTAAGATTATAATATGGATCTATCCAGACCTGGAAGAAACTCCTGTCGTCCTTATATGATCTTTCTGAAACATCCCTTATAAAATCATAATAAGATAAATTTGGACATATCCAAGTCATTGAATCTGTTAGATTACTATCGTTTGATGAGAATCCTAGATTTAGATCCTGTGATACATTGAATAGAGTATCATGTGAAGTATTATTACGGAAGGCTTTAGATATTTCTGAATATAAACCGGGTATTCTAGTTTCACCAAGAATTGAAAATACACTCCCTGTTCCCTCGGAATCTATAGATTGTGATGATTCTACAGATAGAATATTAAAATCCATTCTGATAGGTTTATATACCTCTATAAATGATCTAAAATAGATAGATAATATATCACCATCCTTAGGGTATGAAACGCTAATAAATAACGGATCAGACATTCTAAATCTTAAACGTACGACAGGAAGGAACGTTGTCATATCAAGTTCGAAATTAATCAAATATTTATGAACATAATACCCGTTAACAAATACCACTGGTACATATGCTCCAAATGATTTTTCATCGGAATCCTGTGCTAACTGTCCTGACAAGCTATCATGTCCTGTTCTATTTGGTACTGCTAGCTCATCCAATCTAATAGTTGGTTTAGCAATATTTTTTATAATTATCTCATCAGAAGCCATAATAAAATTTCGTTATACTGAAGCATTTTTATCTGGAGTTGCATTACTTACATCTGGAGCCAAGCCTATAACAGCATTAGTTCTTATCGTTTGTCTATCTCCTTCTTGCATTACATTAGGTGGTAAGACCTGTTTAGTAGGATTTTTAGCTTTTGCTCTCTGTTCTAGAAATTTCTGTCTCGAATTGCTCACTGTGAACTTTTTCTGCTCCTGTGAATCTCTAAATTTTTGATTTGGATTATCTGTTCCACTCCCGCTCCTAATTTCTTTAGCCTTTATATCAAACGTAGAATCTATGCCATCCTTTGTTGGTATAAGGAAGAAGTCACCTTCCTTCACAGAAAATGGATTAGATACACTATTAGTTTTTAAGATTGATCCAGTATATTTAGAATCGCCGAATGTTTTAAATGCAAGTAAATCACATCTCATTTGATCTTCTTCCCTAATTATAGCATATTTTTTTATTCGTATAAGAGCGTTCCTATATGATATTGACGATCTTGTTAAATCCCATATCCCAAAATTCCTTGTCTGCATAGATGAATCAGGATTGAATATGTTCTTATTTATAAATAATGTATCTATTTGAAGCATAATGTTTATTAATTATATTAGTCCTTTATAGTTTTTGTCACTTCTGCGGCTTTATCAGAAAATGTGTTTGACATATAATCAGTGGTATTAGTAGCATTCTCATTCATGTTTACAAGATCGCCTGTAATGAGAGCCAGCATATTACGAGATTGGTTATTTGCAGATGTTTCTAAAGTGCTCTGATATAATCTTCCATCTCCCCTATTAAACATGCTCTCTATTTCTCCTCGTTCTCTATCTCTTCCGTGCTTCAAGTTAAATGTAGCAACAAGTTCAGTAGGAAAATCATCAGGTCCTAATACTTCACCAAATTCTATGTTAACAGAGCTACAAATTAAATTACCTATCATGGCTACAGGATTCATTGGATTCCCAACTACGAGGTGCCATTCACCTATAGGAGCTCCAGTTTTAAGACCGAGAGGGACCTGTATATTTCCAATTAAGTCATCAGCTAATGCAAACATAAGCATATTAGATACGGAACTATTTAACCCATCTCCAGATACTAGTTTATCTATATCAGCTTTAGACAATTGCTCTAGACCACTTTGAAGACTCTTACTAAGTTTATCTATACTATCTACAGTTTCCTTAAATTGGCTGCCCTCTGTTCCACTCATAGTAGAACCACTTGGATCTGCTAAAAACTTAATTGCTGTTTTCATCCATTTTAACGGATCTGAATAAAATTCCATTAGTCCTTCATCACCACCAGGAAATCCAATCGCTGGAAAAGAGTTATTATATCTAATATCTGGTGTTAAAAACATCCCGTAATTAGTACCAATGCCTAGCAGATTACCCAATATATCTATTAATGCCATTTTTGTATTAACCTCACCTACAGAAGTAAGTTCGTAGTGAAATTTGAGCGCTAAATCGATTTCACCAAAGGTTAAGCCCCTTCCTCTAATCCATGTTTTATCTATTGTATCAACAGATGTAAATATAAAATCAGATAATGGACCTCCACCGGCTATCATTTTATCCCTAAGTGCATAATTTATTTTTGGAATCGTAACCTCGTCCTTTCCTCCTATAGTAGAAGCAATTATTAGATTTCCTACATCACCAAGTTTCGCTAATAAATCTCCTACACCTGCTTTAGATGCAGCTCCTGCAAAAGCACGGCCTAATACAGATTTGAAGAATCCTTGATCTAAACCTTCTTGGTATTTTACATCATCCTGAGTTACCGGGTCCCATTTCAAACCAGCAGTGAATCCAATTATAGCATTTAAAGAATTTCCTGTACCTCCACCCCACCAAGTAACAGCTTGTGCAACGGGTCTTCCAGCTCCTTGTTTTTTATATAATTCACTTTGCTGTAAAGATGTAGGTATTGATAGGTTATCCCTCATTGGCGCAGGATATCTACGTAGAGTTACCATATAATTATTTGGTATACTCCCATAATATTTACAGTACAAGAAATCCTTCCAGTGATAAGGAGCTGAAGCTCCACCTATTATATTTCCGTTATTTCCACTTCCTATGTTTGAACTGTTATCAGTACCACTCTCAAATCCTGTTAATGCTGCTAAATTTAAATGGGTATCCTTTATTAATGCACCAGCAGTTGGGTTTCTAGAAATCTTAGAAGATATACCAGCATTATGAACGCTTCTTTCTGATTTATAATACTCGTCAAGGTTTATTTTATTACCACTTTTTCCAAGTGTATAAAATAGAAATTGTCCATATTTAGCATCATCTTTATGGTAAAAGCCACCTTCATAAAAAAGAGTCCGTGGGGTTGGTCCTTTCAGAGGATTGGATGATCCCTGATTTGAAAGAGCTCCTATCAGGTCTTCAGATTTCCCCTGATACATAGCTTCAGTGCTCCCGTGGAGTTTCTGCTTTATTAGGTTAACTATATCATGGGTTTTGTCTAAAATATCAGCCATTTAAGTACGAATTTTTTTAAGAGATTCCGATAGTATATACAAATTCATCATCAAACTCATCTTCTAGAAAATGCTTTAGATTCTCTATAAATTTATCAGTAATGTTTTTGTATACTACCAAAATGTCTTCACATCTCGTACTATATATTCCTTGTGTAATTTTCTTCTGAACCGCATAATTAATTACAAATTCAGATTCAGGCGAAAGGTCCTCTGTATCATAACCGAGATCCCTTATGATTTTTCCGATATCAACAATATAAAAGCACTCGCCTTCTACGCAAAACTTCCTTTTTGCTTCCTTTAGGGAACAAGTTGTCAAAACGAATTTTGTTTTAGTAATATCGTTCATTTAATTATATAGAAAAATTAAAACCCTTATCCTGTTTACTATCTTCACCTTGTGATTGTATATCCATGCCAAGGACATACTTAAATAGTTTCATGAATAGGCCGGGAATAAAAATATCCTTAGATTTAACAATATCATTTGCTGGGATAAATTTAAACTCATTTTCTTTTTTTATTTTGGTATTCTCTACTTTTGGTATGGTTATTGGAAGATCCGTAACATCTACTGCAAAACATGGCTGCTCGTGATCTATGAATTTAGCAGATGTTACTGCACCAAGATAGTACCATCTTTTATTATCAGAAGCATCAAATCCACTTTCTCTTAATAATTCTCTCTTTGCAGTGGTTAATAAATCTGGATCCTCATCCTCACTAGTTCCTGATATCAAAGATATACTTTGTCCACCCTCTCTAAACGGGTTTTTTTCCTTTATTACCCCAATTGATATCGGTAATCCCTGTTTATCTGAAACGAATGGAAGAATTGTTACACTCATAAAAGATGGGATTATTCCAATCTCTTCATCAATCTCAACTACTTTTATTTTATCATTTTCAAATAAAATCTTAATCTTCTGCATCTATTTCATTATTTTTTTTATCATTCAAGCTCATTGACGATTTCCTTTTTTCGTCATAATAAATGTGAATTGATCTCGATAAAGCCTCTCTAATGTCCAGAATGTCAATTCCTTCAGTAATAAAATCTACAACCTCTTTTTCTGCATCATCAAAAGATGCTAGAAGAACTCTATATAAGTTTTTTGGCGGTAGATTAAGTTTTAGAGTAAGATTTACGTTAACCCAATGTTCTTTTTGTTTTTTTAATAGTGTATATATCGGCGAATCTTCAACCTCAGCGGCAGAGATAGATGTCATACCTCTTACAGGAGTAGCAGGCGTGTTTGCCGTTCTACTATCTACTTTAGCAACATTAGATTGTTGAGCATTGCCAGGTGGGATCGCGAGTGACATGTCCATAAATTCTGATAGCAGATCTATATTCATTCTGCCACCATCTTTAAACTCTACGAAAGTTAAATCACCCTCTTTTACTACACCAGAATATCTTTCTATCCTTCCCTGTAGCTCACCTTTTATCCATAAAAAATCCTTTGTTGATAATTCATCTTTTAATTCTTCTAAGGTTTTATCCTTTAAATCCATATCTATACGTTTACGTTTATTTCTGAAGAGCCATCTTAGTAATTTCATATGCTTATTTAAAAATTATTGCATATTTAGAGATTATTAAATCCCATAAACACCACAACGAATAGCATCTATTCTAATTTAAGATTTATATAACAAAAACTCTGTTATGTTCCAATAAAATATTAATTTCTAAGAAATTTCTGACGGGCATCAGCATACATCTCTTCTATATGGGATTCTTCAATTGAATTTTTCAATATATCCATTATTTTCTTGATCTCTGAAAGTTCCTGCTGTTGTTTATCTTTAATTGATTTTGACGCAGTATCAGATATTGTCCATTTATGATATTTAAGAGCTCTCATTAAATGATCCACGAGGATTCCTTCCTCGTCACCCAATTTTTGATTTAGCGAGGTCTTAATTAGATATAGATCTATTGGATTCTTCATTAATAATTTGAAGGAGTCATGTTCTGTTTCGTGTGTACATTTCTCTGTTCTATATTTTGCTGTTATGCTGCTATTGTTTCTCTTTATTGTAAGAGCAGGGTGTATATCATCTTTGCTTAGATATACTCTAAATCCCTTGAACATATCAAGCTCATCTGCTCTTGACAATTCTATTTGATACCCATTACTCATATCAAATTCATAGACGCCATCTGATGTCTCATTAAATGACAATATCTTATCTTTTATTCCTAGTATATCGCAAATTAAATCTACATCACCCTCGAGCTGCGTGTATTTTTTACCAAGTGGTTTAAATTTATTTTCAATGTATGCTTCTATTAGATCATCAAGTGGATCAATATTCTCAGGCTTCTTAAACCAGTCCATATCAGTTTTGATGTTAATTGAATCGAATGAAGTTCCTGTTGAGATATCACAACACTTTTTAGGTATTGTTATTTTTCTATCATCATATTCTAGTGAAATCCCATCTTCGTTCATTAAATATGATATAGATTCTGGTATTCTTGTACTAGAAACCCTCAACTTTAAATCACCATTTAATAATGGACCAATAACTCCTATATCATTCTTTCCCACATACTCTGATTCATATAGAGTCGTATACTGGTTATATGAATAAATTCTACTTTTCATCTTTGCCAAAGAAAACTTCTATTTTAAAATCTTTAGGATTCATCGACTTCATCATATTAATGCTGACCTTAGTAGGCTCACAAGGAATAAGATTTTCCAGTTTTCTTACGATTACCTGTGAATGATCTATATTTTCTCCGGGAACCACATCGAATTCAAACTCAATCATATCATTTGGATGATCGTCCACTTTTAATTCTAATTCGATCGAGTTTATGATAAAATTCAGATCACTAATACCTTTTTTATTTCTATCAATTCCAACCCTATATTCAATTTCACATTCAAGCTCATCAACATCTGATATTTCTGGCGGTTTGCCGGTAATATTAACATCTAAATATCCAATCTCACACGAGAATGTAAATTCACTGGTGACTGCTTTGTTTTTTTTACTTTGATACTCCTGGTAATCGTAAATTCTAGGCATTTCTGATACTTACTTTTTTTATGTATTATATATCATATACATTTTTTCTTTCTTTAAATATTGGAAAGAAAGAACAGATGTAAATATATATGATGAACATAATAGCATAGAATGAAAGATATCCAAGCAGCATGGTTTGTTCAACATCCCATAGATAAAGAATATAAAGAATATCTATTATTAGATTTCCTACAAAGCGTCAATTTAGATATACAAAAAAACAACATCTATTATCCCATTAAGAAAATCTTTCTCCTAATTAAAGAATTTTCCCAAATAAAAAAATTTATACAAGGCAAGAAGGTTTCTGGAATCAGTAACATAATTACCTATATGGATAATATCGAATATACAGAAAAAGAGGAGGCAGATCTACTATCAATAATAGGTGCTTCTATGGGGGTCCTATATAGATATGCAGAACTTGGAATAAAGCTATGGAAAGATTCAGAGGAACGAATTAAAACATTTGACTTATTCGAAATAGGTAAAAGCAATGAGTCGTTAGATTTTGGTATCTTGATTTTTAGAAATATGGCGACAGATGAAATTTTACCATATCTATGGCAAAATGGTAAGATTGGAACAAATTCAAGAGGAACCATAATGAGGGCTATTAAAATCACAAATCCTAGGTATTCAATGTCATATGAATTTATTGCTAATGAGATCTTATCTTCATTGAAAATAGAAAGTAACACAAGACCGCGTATAACAGTAATGGAAATATTAGAAGATTTTCAGAAGGATTCAGTTATAATTAAAATAGCCAAAGAATTGTTCATAAATGATTTAACTCCAGAGAAAACTAAAGGATAAATTACATAGAGCTTTTCCATATATTATCTATCAAGGAAAATCCTTCGTGCTGGATTGCTAATGGAGTTTTAATAATACCAAAGTTATTCTCATTCATTCGCCAAAAAGCTTCATTGAACCATATATCTGGGCTATCCCACGAAAATGCTGCTAATGCACCTAAAACCAGCTCTCTTGATCTTTTTGGTATCAGAATGCAATGTGCTAATATGATCTTATTCGTAATTATGAAATCTGGATGGTTTTGATCTAATCCAATGACTGGGGACTGTCTAACTCCATCAACAAACATAGATCCGAATGAAAGGTATGCAATATTATTAGCGGCAATAAAATCTAATCCCTCCTCTACCTTAAGGACGAACTCTGCATGAGTAGATTGTAGAATGCAATCACACTCACATAATATTAATCCATCAATATCGTCAGTAAAATTGTTTTCTATAGCTTTTTTAAACGACTTAAATGCACCATAATGTCCTGGTCCATGATTTGTATATTCAGACTGTGTGATTGCTGGAATTTCCTTCCATGCATCACCAACATATCTTTGATTTATTTGTGGGAGGTATTCAAAGCCATCATAAGCGCCCAACGGAGATATGGATTTAATAGATTCATATTCACGTTTTACATCAGGCTCTGTTAGAATATGTACGATTTTAAGTTTCATAACTCTTAGAAATTTTATATTATAGAGCACAAAAAAGGCAAGTTTCGAAACTTGCCTTGTTTTATTTAAATAGTATCTTAAAAATCTTTTAGTCTAATAATTAGATTATCCTGTGATTCATCTATAGGCTCCTCGTTGATTTCACTCTCTGTGATCTCATTCTCAGTAACCTCCATCGTAGCAATAGAACCTTGACTTCCCTTACCACCGATTCCATTAATATATTCTCTGTCTCCATTAGGATTATATCCAGGAACCTCTATTCCAGCCTTTTCTGGATTGAATATTGCATCAGCATAACCAACGAAATCATATGCTGGCTGTCTTTTTATATTATGTAGTCCTGATTTACCTTCTCCTGCAGATGCTTGATTTTCTTTAGAAAGTGGTTTAAAATCGCTATCGTGAACTTTAGCTCTAAATTTATCAAAATCTAATATTTCTCTTTTCGAAACGTCGTTCATATTCATGATTATAAGTATTTATTTTTATTAATGTGCTATTTTATTTCCTGTAATATCTCCCAATGCGCTAGAATTTGCGCCAGATAAAGATGTAAGTTGACTGAGAAAATCTGTAATTAGATTGCTTCCTTTTAATTTCTCTTTATCTACTTTTTTACCATATCCCAAAACTTTTGATTTTAATTCCCGTTCCATTTTACTTTTATCACTACCTGTTAGTGATTTTTCAAATTCGGCTGGATCTGCATCTTTAAAACCATTGAAAGCATCCAAATAGAATTCACCAAGGTTCTTTCTAAAATTCTCCCTTTTGATCTCATTTGTAAGAAGCTCTGAAATTGTTCTATACATAAGTCCATTTGGCTCTATACCAATCTCTGTAGCAATTCCATCCAATCCCTTCTCTGTCAAAAATTCTATAGTAGCATCAGCTGCTTTTGGCGCCAGATATTTTGCATTTACCTTTCCTTTGAATACGATTGGAACTAGATCGGCAATTGGTATTTGCTCAACGAAATTTTGCATAACTTTACTAAGACTTGAACCTTCTTTTATTCCGAACATTTCTAAGAGATAAGCAACTACCTTTCCCTTTATTACGTCAGATACTGCATCAGCACCTTTATCAAAAAGACCTTTGAAACCATCAAAAAGTCCTTCGCTTAAATTTTCTGATTCTCTAAACTCACTAAAATTCTTAATCCCACTATTCATTAGATACTAGTATTTTCTCTATATATCTATTTCAGAATAGATTATTGGGATTCTAGATATAAATCGACCGCTTTATAACGATACGCGATTTTATCCGCTTTTATCTGAGGGTTCTTTAATGGCTCCTTCTTGCGATCTATTATTTCTTTTGGTAATAATGGAGCAAAGGTGTCTTTGAGAATCTTCTTATCTGTTCTCCACTCCTTAGGAAGATTTAAAGCAAATCTAACAATATCAAGATTTAAAAAAGGGCTTCTTAATTCAAGTGTATGTGCCATTGACATTTTATCAAGTCTTGGTAGGTGATAATATGTAAGCTCCTCAAAGATATCTGATTTTTGTGAATCATATTCGTGTATTCTCCTATATCCACCAAATAATTCATCAGCACCATCACCACTTAAAACTATTCTATATCCACTAAAATTCTTGACAGCATTAAATAAATGATATTGTGGTAAAACAGAACCTAGATCTATAGGACTCTCATTCCATTTTTTATATATTTCAGTATTATATGAATCATCCATTTCATAATCTAGAAACGTAGCTTTAATCCCTAATGATTCTGATAAAATATCAACATATTCTTTCTCTCCATTCTCGATACTAAACCATCTCACATCTGCACCAAGCTCTTTTAAAACTGCTGCTATGATTGATGAATCAAGGCCTCCTGATATTAAAAGCGAAATAGGATAATCCTTTGATATTAGACGGTTTTTGATAGACTCGAACATTTTATTCCATAGCCATTCCATATGATCCTCATAGCTAGCACCAATAAGTTCAGTGATAGGAGCATTGAATCCTTTATAATATTCCTGATACACCTCCTTAAATTCTGGTGAATTCATATTATATGAATATATATTATTTGGTATGAACCTCTTTATATCTTCGAACGATGTTCTGTTATCAGTATTATACCCCCACTTTCTAATAGTGCTCATCAATGAACTATCAATTAATGAATTGTCACTAACTAGAGCTTTAACCTCTGAAGCAACTTCGCCAATGGAATTGTAATATAGACTCTTTTTACCCAATGGATCAGTAAATAATATAATATCATCAGTATTAGAATCATAAATAGTTATTGCCCAAAACCCATCCCATGTTTGTATTATGGTCATATACATCGCACAAAACATTTCGAATGATCCACCTTTATATGTACTGAATAATTGACATAGATATTCAGTATCTGATGAATATATTTCAGAATCATAATTGAATATCTCGCCATTAAACATTAGGAAGATTCCTGGAGAGATTTCTCTTGGTTGAGCCCATTCGTCACCATCCAATGTCTGGATGGGAAGTCTATGATGACACATATAAATACCATTTTTATATACTACGCTTCTTTCGATGCCTCTATGTTTAATGGAATCCAGTGTATTTTCTGATCCGTCTCTTGTGATTATTATTCCGCACATTATATTATAGCTTTAAGTGATTCCAACACTCTGTTATCAAAAGTGTTTGTTATAAAATGAGTTTCGATGTTATATGGCTGATTACATAAAATATCCCTGAAGTTTTCCATTAAGTCGGCTTCTATTGATTCGGTATCTCTAAAATCCCAAAAATCCTTTTCTCTTTTTGATATATTTGGATTTTCTCCATTTATATGTACGATTCTGCAATCCTTAAATAAACCCATTTTTGCTATTAACTCCAATTGATATTTTGCATCTTCCTCTGTGATTCTCTTTGATAGTATTCCCCATACTAAAACTGTTACCATACCTCTATCTACTATAAAATCTTTTTCTAGAAAACCATCCCTATTAAGTTGATGTAACATAGATTCCTTTCCCAGTGCAAAAAGATGAGTTTCATTTGACGAATCAGATAGATTAAGACCTACAAACCATTCACTGAAATCGTATTTAAAAACAGGAATCCCTGTCATTTTGGAATATTCATTTACGAGAAAGGTTTTGCCTGAATTTCTTGGCCCTTCGAATATAGTTAACATATAAATTATTTTGCTCTGTTAAACAATAATCTTATGGACTTTGTATGTAATAATTTCGGTATAAATTAAAAAAGCGAGATAAATGTCTCGCTTTTTATTATTTATTTAGCCTTCATATTTTCTAAGAACCGCTATGTTTTTACCTATTGATTGTTTAATATCTTCTATAGTTGATATTGCAATTCTAAGTAAATGCTTATCCTTAGCATTCTTAATTAGCTTTAATTTTTTAATGCTGTCAGATACAGATTTAAGTGATTCTTCCTTTACTTTACCTGCAAATTCTACATACTTACAGAACTCTATTCCTAAATTATCATTCTCTCTTTTCGACTCGAAAAAAGCTATTCTTTCCTTATCAAGTTTACTACTATCACTAAATGTTTTATTCTTAGTTATAGATTTAATGATATCATCAGGCTTTCCGTTGAATTTGTCCATTATATACTCTAGAGCACAAACCCACTTTTTATCAACTGAATCAAAAGTAATTAGAGGGGTTAAAAATATAAACATGTTATAGATAAATCTTAGTTCTGCTGGGGTCAGATTATCTGAATTTATTTTTGAACCTGCTATACCTTTTATCGACTGATATATTTCATTTAATGCGCTTCGTCTTATAAATCCATCAGCTATCTCATCGACTATTGGATCTATAGAATCAGATACATTCGAATATGGTAATTCTACATCAGATTTAGCATTCTTAGCCATCTTTTTATTGAAATTTATAACATCACTGACCATATTATTTCTGGACTCCTTATCAACGCCACTGAAATTCTTATAATATGATGTATACCATTTTCCGAAATTATTTACATCGTCGTCGTCATCACCAGAGATCTCACTATATTTACTCCAATTACATGGTTTATTTACATTGGATTCAGTTCTTTTTGTAGTATATAATCCTCCCTTTCCGTCATCATCCTCTATGAAAAAGTACGAATTGTTTTTTTCGTCACCTACAGCAGCTATCCAAGATGATATAAAATTATGCGGGTATGAGCCCTTTAGCGTATCATCTTCTCTTAAAAAATCTTCAGCTTCTGCATTCTTATTATATTTTTTTGTTCTCAAAAGTTTAGCTAGCTTTTCTGCTAATGCATGGTCAGAAGTATTAGCATGCTTAGAACCTTCTGGAGCGCTTGCACCTAATTCTTCTGCATATTTCTTTAATTCTTCCTCTATTTCTTCTGGATCTATATAGGTCATCTCATAAATTTTCATAAACTCTATAGAGCTCATAGCAGATTCAGATAATCCAGAATATGATTTCCTTAGTTTTGATAAACTATCCTTAATAGCATCCTTATCTTCTTTAGAGAGTTGATCTAATTTTAGAATTGAATCCAAAAGAGGTTTATCAAGTTTTCCGTCTACGTTTTTGTTACCTAGTGTCCCCTGTAATGTTTTAATAGACACAGAGGTCCCGTCATCAAACTTGCCATCTGCTCCTCCTCTAGGTGAAAGTAAATTCTTTATAGGTATATAAGCATTCATAAGGGCCTTTTGAATAGATTCAATCAAACCAGATCCTTTTAACCTCGGGTCGGTATCCTTATCACCAAGCTTCAATGGAAATACTCTATCATTCATTTTAGATTCCTTTTCCTCGAGGTCCTCTCTAATTTTTACTTCTACAATACCTTCTTGTGTATATGCTTTAGCCATCTGATCAAGTGCATCAGTAAGGATATCATTAAGATCTGCAAACTTCTTCGCTAATTCGTCGTCCTTAACAATCTTTTTCATTATAAGCTCAGTAGCTTTTATCTTGTATTGATTATATTCCTGAGCAAGATTATCAATTTTCTTCTCTAATTCAGAAAGCGTTTTTCTATCACTATCCTTAATTAGATTTTTATCAATATCTATAGATTGAAGTTTCTGCTGCATAGTAGTAAACAATCGATGCCAATCCCTTCCATACCCAGATTTAGAATCCTTTCCTTTAGAATCTGTGATAAGATTAATTAGAATCTTTTTTAATCTGTCTGCTCTTCCGTGAAATCCTATAGTTAAACCCTCATTAATGGATTTCTGTATTTCTTTAGCTATTATATCCATGGTCTTCTGGATCTTATCTCCAGCTGACTTAAAGTAGTCTATTATTTTAGCCTCCAGAGATGGATCTAATTCAACTGCTCTTTTTATAGCATCTCCCAGCATTCCTATACTATCTATATAAAGCTTCTTTATCTCAGCATAACCAGAATCTATTAATTCTACATCTGATGCATAGTCTTTAAGTTTTGCTATTAGCCCCTTAACAGATGATGAATTACTAACATCCTCGAATTTTTTTCTAAACGAATCGGGGTTCCGGTTTTTCTCTGATGCAATATCGAAAACAACTTTTTTAAAAGCACTCAATAATAGTTCATTGGTCTTTTTAAGTAAGTTATCAACATCTTCATTCTCAAACAATTTATATGTTTCAACAGATAATTGTTTGGCTATCGGGTTTGATTTTAAGTATTCGTTCATATTTAATAAATATTTGTATTATCTCCAGCGGCTTCTTTAGCCATCATAGATGTTGCTAATTTATTAAGGAGTATTGACATTTGTCCATATAATGCTGCCTGTTTTTTTACACTCGCAGCTTTCTCTGAGACTGTTTCTCCCTCTTTTTGCTTAGCGATCTCCTGTGATATTTCCGCTAATTTCGAATTTACATCGGCTTTAGCTTGGATTAGATCATCATTAACTCCTTCAAACAATGAAAAATCGCGTAATCTTTTAATCTTAAGCATATCTTCTGGCTATGGTTATTTTTGTTCTTAAATCTCTTATCTGTCCCATTAACAGCTCTCTAATCTCTTTAACATCTTTAGAAACACTGGTCTTGGATTCTCCTTTTTTCTCTGCAGCATCCTCAAGTTTTTCTTTTTCTTGATCTAGTGTAACATATCTTTCGTTTCTTTCCTTAATTAGGAAGGAAACTAATGATTTCACATCTTGTAAACTTAAGCCTTGAGCATATTTCGTAAATTGTACCGAATTCATACCTAGAATAGGATCTATCGAAAAATTTCCTTTGGGTACATCTTCTGTTTGAATTCCCTTTGCTAAATCCATTTTACCGAATTTTTCTCTAAACATTTCATCCTTTCTTTTTGCTTCTAAAGCAGCATCCTTATATTTATCATATAATTGATCTGCAACTGAATCATCAGTAAGAGTTTTTGCATGTTTATATAGTTTCTCTGCTAATTCTACTTCAAGTTCTGACTTCTTTAAATTCCAATATGAAACAAGTCTCTCATTATCTTTGGTTACATCTTCGACCTTCTTGTCTATATCATTAATATCCGCGTTTTTCTTCTTTCCTAGAGCAACAGTCAACTTATGATTTCTGTCTATCATTCTCTCGAGCTTTTTATTCTCAGCAGGATCGTTTTTTGTCTGTGCCTTCTTAATCTCTAATGCATCAACATCGGTTTGTATATCATTCCAATCTGATGCATAATCTGTTTCAATCTTAGAAATTTTGGATAGTAAAGAATCTATCTTTCCTATTGACCCGCCAAAATTAGAGCTTAACCAATTTACTATTTTATCCATAGGTTTCGAAGCCTCGTTAATAACCTCATTTTCCCATTCTTTAAATTTCAATAACATAATTATGATAGTTTTTTTATTATAGTTTTTATCTTAGATTCAGTTGGATTATTCTGGAAATCTAATATTTCCATACTGATCCCAGAATCTGTATCTTTACCTTTTGTTATAGCATCTTTGATATCACTGAATATAGCACCAATTCCCGATGAATTCACCAATTTTTTAGAAATTGATTTCTTGCTTTTTCCGATTTTGCTATAAACATCATATAGGTTATCAAGAGAATCTATTTCATTAGCAATTGAATATAGAACACTAAGGTCTTTTTTTAATTTGGGCTGAGCATATTTTTTGCCAGCTGATTTAGCAATTGACACTTTTTTAAGTATTTCTGTAAGTTCATCAGATAAAGATTTCTTTAGTTTATCTATATTCTCTCCTGTTTTATCCTTTAGTGTTAATATTATCTCTGAATCCTTTTCTGATATTTTCTTCTTTAGGGCAGCGAATGCAGTTAATTTAGTTTCATCAACTGTTACAGATTTATTCTTGTTCTTTGCTAACTCATCTGAGAATTCTTTGTTTTTTAACACTGCTTTATCTAACTTATCCTTGATCTTATCAATCTCAGAATCTTCATACGATCTTGATTTTGCAAGATCATATTCAAATTTTGCAAGCTCAACCTTATCGTCAATTAAACCTGCATCATAATATTCTCTTCTTCTGGCATTTCTAGAAATAGTTTTATCTAATAGGTCCATTCCTTTTGCTATCTGGAATTTCTTAACTTTTACGAATGTATTATATTCAGTTTTCTTTGAATCTATATCTCTCTCCCATGTAGGAATATTTTTTCTATCTCCAGCACCTCTTCTAACATCGTAAATTTTATCTTCAATAGCATGAATATCATCGAGCATCTTTGCCCTTTTATTCATAATTTCTTTTTCTATATCAATATTACCTCTTCTGATATTATCAATTATACTAAGTCTTGATAATGAACCGAATATGCTTTTATCTAATGAGTTCTTTAGCGCATCAAGGGATTTTCCTTCATTTATATCCAAATATTCATAATAAAGATCCAATGAAATTGAATTGTCTATTGATTCTGACATGTCTCTTATTTCTAGAAACTCGTTAAGTTTTAATATTCTATTCATTATATGCTATATTCACATTTATTCTATATATCCAACTAAAACTTTTTTCTAATGCAGCCAGATGACAAGGCACAAAAAAAGTCCTAAGTTAAACTTAGGACTTTTATTATAATCTATTTTAATTCGATCATTAAGCAATACCACCTAGAGGTATATTCACGTGGAATGTAATATACATTGTTTCTGGTAAGAATCCAGCTTCAACTAGAGCGTATCTAGATTTAACTGCGATCTTAGGAGACATTGTACCCTCAGAAATAGTTTGGATAGATTCTGCCATCATATAAGGCATGAATTTAAGTCCTGGCTCATCGTCACCACCTTTTCTTCCTATAAGAACTCTAGTATCAGAGAATGTCATATTCTGATCAACATATACAGTCATACCTGCAAGCGAACCTACTGGGTAAAGTGTACCATTGTTTTGAGTTAATGTATTTGAGAAAGGAGCAAATGTAAATTGAGAGATGTCCTGTAATGCACTTGCAATATTAGCGTTAGTAATAATGAAGTTAGCAGGGCCTCTTCTTCCTCTGTTAGATACTACGTTAGCAGAAGCTAAGATTCTAGAGAATAATCTTCTTTGTAGAGTAGATAAGTTCTCATATGTTCCTGAAGCAGGACCAGCAGCAGCACCAGCAGTACCAGCGATGTTAGTAAGTGCTGTATCTTCTTTACCAACATAAGATGGTACAGTATATGATCCAGCAGTACCACCAATAACTAAGTTAAGGTTTAGGTTCTGTGATTCAGTTGCATAGAATGCACTATGGTTTGACCAACCTAAAGCAAATGCTCTAGAAAGTATGTGCTTGTTAATAGACTGAGAAACCTCATTAACCAATGCGTTCTCGATCATTGAAATAACGTCGATACCGAATTGTTTGTTAAGGTCTTGTATTTGCTCAGTAGTAACTGAAGCAGCAACCTGGAAAGTATCAGCTTCAACGAATTTCGTGAATGTTGATAATCCCATTGATTGGTAGTAATTAGACTCACCATATGCTCTTAGCATTGGGTTATAAGACTTAGTACCATCTACGAATGGACCTTGCCATGAATCAGTATTCTGGAAACCAGCTCCAGAAAATCCTTGGATATGATCTTCAAGTGCTTTTACTAATTCTGCAGAAGCAGTAGTAGTACCAGCATCTGAACCATCTATTGTTGTTCCAATTTTAGTAGCTCCACCGTCAAGTACAGAAGCAACAGATTCACCTGCTGTTAAAGCACTTACTTTGAAGATTGGGTATCCATCAATTCTAGATAATCCAATAAATTCAGTGGTGATATATGCACTTGCTGAAGATGCATTTGTGATATAATAAGTTGTACCAACTGCAAATGCTCCAGGATATGTACCAGTAGGAGTTACTAATCTTACTTTTATCATTGTAGGTGCAGCAGCTAAAGCATCAGCTGCAGTTGTTCCTACGTTATTAGGACTAAGTTTTCCACCTGAGTATACATAATCTAAGTATGATAATACTCCAGTTGGTCCTGACATTGGGATAACAGGAACGATATCAAATCCAACAGTCTTCGCAGCTACCTGAATAGCTAATGGAAGAAGTGAAGGAAATTTATCACCTGAACCTTGATTTGCTGTGCTATAAAACCCAGTATTTGCGTTACCTGTAGTAGGGAACGTTGGAGGTGCAACTGCACCTATGCCATTCATTACATTAAGTGACTGGTATGCACCAGCAGACTCGTTTAATGAGTGGTAATGGCAATATATAGATAGCCATTGTTTTTTTTCTGTATCTGCGATTCCCGCCTTTTGCTCTATTATAGGAGACCAGGTTTCGAAGATTTCTGCTTCATTAATTAGTTTCATTGTTTTTTACAATTTTTTTTAAAGCTTACCCTCAAGCGACTTAGCGACCCATTGTAGGTAATCATTTGAATACCCTTTTTGAGTATCTTCCGCCTTTATCGGCTCTGGTGTTTTTTGGCCTTCGTTTAGTTTTTGAAGTCCGATTGGTTTAGTTCCAAGCTGACGTGTAGTCCAGAAATTTTTGATCTGATATTCGGTCTCTAAATTATAGAAAGTTGCTTGTGCAATCACAGATTGCTTTTGACTTTCGTTTAGAGATTCCCAAACTGGAGCATAATCCTCTGGCATTTTGTCGATAAAATTATAACCTGAAACGTTATCCAATTTTTCTCCATTAGACTCATTTAAGACCTGTTCTGCTTTTTGTGTTTGAGCAGGCGGCTGAACTTTAGTTCTAGCCTCGTTTATATTGACTTCAGTCTTTTGTGTTTTGACTGATTCTATTAAGGAATCAATTTTTACTGATAGATTAGTATAATCACCGGCAAATCCTGATTCTGTTAATTCTACTTTAGATGCACTTTCTGCATTTTCTCTTGCACTCTCGTTTAATGAAGGTGCTTTTTCATTTTTCGAACCCTCTGAAAGATTTTCTGTCCTCCAGCTGATTTCTGAGTTTAGTTTTTCTGCGATATAATCTGAATAAGCGATTCCCTTATTTAGACCTTCTGCTATATATTCTGAGTAAGAAAGTCCTTTATTAACATTTTCTGCTAAATATTCGCTGTAATCTAATCCTTGATCCAGTTTTTCACCTAGATATTCAGTATAGGCGATTCCCTTATCTAAATTTTCTCCAAGATATTCAGCATAGGCGATTCCCTTATCTAAATTTTCTCCAAGATATTCTGTATATGAGATTCCTCTATTAAGATTTTCTGCAACATATTCAGAATATTGGATTCCGTCATCAACTTTTTCAGCTAAATATTTTGAATATGAAATGTTCTTATCTACGTTTTCTGCAATATATTCAGTATATGAAATGTTCTTATCTACATTTTCTGCTAGATATTTAGCGTAGGATATATTTTTATCCAGATTTTCGGCTAGATATTTTGCGTAGGATATGCTGTTGTCTAGATTCTCTCCTAAGTATTCACCATATTTAATAGCGCTCTCTAAGTTCTCTGCTAGATATTCAGTATATTTTTCAAGTTTCATAACTCTTTCCTCTAAAGCTTTCTTAACTTCAGAGTCCTCAACAGGATTTGACGATTCAGAGATTTTAGCAGAGTTATCTTCTTTCATTAAATTAACCTGGCTTTCTAGCTCATCTATCTTTTTCTTTATGAAAATCGAATATTTATCAAGCTCTCCAGCTGTTACGTATTCGTTATTGGTATTAGACTCCATAATATCGGACTTATTTTTTTCTTGCATTAAGCTTTTTTGAAATTCATCATTATTTTCTACACTATATATCTTCGTTCCTGATTCATTTTTTATACCAAATGATTCGTTTATACATTGGAGAGAATTAACAACAGAATTTTTATTTCTTTCATCGATCATGAATGAATTAAAACCTGCACTTTCGTATACTCTTTCCAATTGTGCATTAGGAAAGCCAGGATCTGCTACTAGATCATATGTGAATATCTTTTTAATTTGAACCTTTTTATCTGGACCAACATTACCTGCTGCTCTAGAAGAAATTGATAATGGAATACCTGCATCAACTAAACTTTTAGCAATTAGTCCTGCTGGTGTATCTAGAAGCTTTACCTTGATTCTTAAAACCCTACCACCTTCATCATAAGCAAGTTCTTCTATGACATGTGAAATATTCTTAAGGGATATATCAAATTTCTCTGGGTGATCTAATTCACCAACGAGTCGATTCTTGCCCATTTTTTCTCTAAGATATTCTAAGTGCGGTAGATATTCACCTTCCTCATAGATTCTTCCGTTGTTATTTTCTTCCCCGAAATTAGCAGCAATTCCTTGTAGAATATAATCTCGACTATTTCCGTTTTGTACTTTAGAAACCTCTAAGCTATTGCTTTGTTTTTCTAAAATAAAAAGAAATTTATCTTCCGTTACTGAAGGCTCTCTCATTATCAACTTATAGTTATTTATATTTATATATCTTTTTCCATTTACGGAAATTTGGACGTTTTTTTATTACTAGTATTTAATGCCATCTTCAACGTTCTTTATGAAGTCAATAGCCTCCTTAAATCCTGGCTCACCTTTTTCAACTGTTCTTGTTTTATTTCCAGATTTAGCATTTTTGTTTTTGACTATAACTCTTTTAGGATCACCAGATCTGGAATATCTAATTTTAGCAGAAGTTATTGTCTTCCATCCATGGATATTTAGTTCATCTTTGAGCTCTTCTGATGCAAACTCATCGAATATATTAACGCCTCCTGATATGTCCCTATCCTTTATGGTTAAAGAATTTTTTCTTTTCTTTATTGCTACATCACCATGAGTAGTCTCTATAATATCTCCACTCTCGTCTTCATTTCCTTCTTCAGGTTCTACTGGATCTATATTAGGCTCTTCTTTATCTTCATCCTCTTTTTTAGGTTCCTCTGCTGGTTCTACATATTTCTTAATACCGAATCGGGGATCTATAACAGGGTCATTAGATGTAACCTCTACCCCAATTGCACTTTCATCTGCTGGTGATATACTATCAGTGCCGATAATAAAATAATTAAATTCTCCTATATCTCCATTATCATTAGGATCAACGAAGTCCTTAGAATCAACTTTATATGCTATCATTATTACTTGATCATATTCGGTCTTTATTTCTTTAGCTTCTTTGACCTTTGTTAGATATTCAGAATCCCATTTACTAATATCTTCATCCTTATTTTCCTCTGTATTATTCTCTGATTCCTCCTCTAATATATAGGTATTTAGATTTCCTTTTGTGAAATTTTCGAATGATAAGATCGCATTCTCGTTGATCTGCTCACCCAAATTTATTTCTGACTCACTTATAACAGCATCACTATCAACAGGGAATAAATCAGTAATATTTATAGATTCTAATTCATTTTGGGTCATCAAAGACCCCTTAACATTAACTTCTTTCCCGTTTCCGTTCTTAAAATGAAACGAATAATCGTTCATAGCCTCCTCTGGTACGATAAATGGTGAACCAGGAGCTTCTTTATATGCCGCTTCCATTTTATCCCATTCAGTATATCCCATAAACGATGTTCCTATTATATACTTTGTCATGTCTTGTATAGGAATTGTTTCAAACTCCAGATCATCGTTGTCTATATAGCCTCTCTCAAATTTATCAACATTATCAAAAGCTAACATTACAATATCATTCTCTTTTAGGGATTTCTCGAGCATTTCTGAATTTACTTTTATTAAAATAAATATAGACCTATCTTCAAATTCTCCAATTTTAACGAGCTCCATTGTAGTTCTAGTATCATCCTTCATCATCGCAACAACATCCAATAAAACTCCCCATCCACTGGCTCCTCCATCACTAGTCCAGCAGACAGTAATTGGTTTACCTATTGGGATTTCTTTTGGACTAAATGTTCCGTGTGCAAAATTCTTTATCTCTTTATATTTTGGGGCCTGTTTGTCGCTGGTCCAATTTATAAGTTGTTGTACACCAGTTCCTACTACAGCTATAGCTGCATATACCCAACCAACTGGATTTGATGCAGCAAAACCTAAACGTGCTGCAACGTTAGCTGCTCCCCTCATAACGACTCCTCTTCTCATTGCTATATTAGCAGCTGCTTTAGCTCCTCCTTTTACAACGGTCTCCCCACCGGCTTTTAATACTGCATTCTTAGCGGCTCCTTTAAGTAATGCTCCTTTAGCTGAATATGCTAATCCCTTTTCTACATATGCTCCTGATGGTAAAATTATCTTTTTGCCACCACCAATAGCAAAATTCTTTATAGCATTCCAACCTCCAGTGATTAATCTGCCTCTTGGCAAAGCATTATAAATAGATTTAGCAGGTCCCCATCCCTTATACAAACCTCTTCCTACCTTAACTAATTTCCAGCTTAAATATACTTCTCCTGCTACTTTAGCAACACCCAATGCTGCTGCTAGCGAAAGTCCTGCTATTGCAATATCTTTGATATAATTAGATACAGACTCGAGATATGCTTCTTGATCATTTATTTCTCCGATTGGTATACTATAATCAAGATTAGCCAGAACTATATTAGAATTTTCATTAATCTTTGTAATTCTATAAGCTTGTAATGAGTGTGTGATGATATTACCGTCACCATCCATTAGATTTGCAGCTACTGCATATGGTTTACCCTTTTCAAGATCATCAAAATCTAGTGAATCTCTCATATCACCAGATTTAGATAATGCCTGTACAGCATATCCAAGTTTGATGAACTTCTTTAAAGCATCTTTAGAGCCACTAGATTCCTCACTATCATCTGCTTCTAGTATCCTTGAATATTCATCAAATGAACCTAGATACCCGTTTTTAAATATATTTTTAATTTGTGCGGATGCTATACCAGATATGGTATTTCCCCTTTCAATTAAAGACTCCAATAACGAATCAAAATCAATATCAGAATCATTAATTTGTATAGATTCAGCCTTCCAGTCTCTTGGATTTTTCTTAAGCCATTCCTCCCATTTATCAGAATATGACCACCACTGGAAATCATTGAGGTCCGTCTCCTCTCCTTTAGCATCTAATGGAAGCTGCATAAGTGGAAAAATACTGGTGCCTTTTTCATCTACTTTGTCGGTGGATTTCTTTAGATAGGATGTATATTTTAGTCCTTTTTTAAAAGCTAATATCATTATTTCTTTTTTATTTTTATTATTCAGAGTAAATTCGAGAATAAGCTTTTGAAGCTAAATCTATTATCTTTTCTATATATCCCTCATTTCTTAACTTTTTAAAAGCTAGATTACCAACAGAGCCTTCTCCTTCCTTAGATAAACCTTCATTTCTCATTTTCTGTATCTTCTCTTTTACCCTATGAAGTCTTTTATACAATTCCTTTGCATCCTTAGGAAGGTCTGAAACTAGAACCAATTTAGACTCTAGTTTATTAATATCTGAGATTATACCTTCGGCTTTTTTATTTATATCTTGTTCATCGACATCAGGAGGATCAAACTTTGGGTTTTTAATCCATTTATTTTCTTTTAATGAATATAGACCGGATGATACATGGGGTTCGTTAGAATCCTGTAAATATAATTCAACCTCGTGACCTCTTATTTTTACATCATGTCTTAGATTCCATACAAATCTAATACCATTGGTGGCTGCTTTTAATACATCCTTGTCCGATTTAATTCTTGAGAGATCCACTAATACATGAATGTCAAGATCCGATGAATTTGTATATGTGTAATTTGCGATAGATCCAGTTAGTTGGATATCATCTATTTCAAGATCACCTAGAATGTCAGCATACTTCTCAAAAAAATCATTTGCAATACGTACAAGTTTCTTCCTTACCATTGGATCGAATACCCATTTCGTAGCATCATTTTTTGTTGTATACTTATCCCAGAATTTAGGATTCAACATATCATTATAAAAAGAGCCTATTTTCTCTTCGTTTAATGAGAAATCTATAAAGTTTTGTACTATGTTCACAAAAAATGGATTATTTGGTTTATATATCCAAATAATCCATAAATAAATAGGTATTATATTCTACTCCGAGATAGTCAATAAAACTTCGATTACTGCACCAACATCTCTTTCGCAATATTCTTTTATTAGCTCATATTGAGATTTATTCCAATAAGCATCTGATACCATCGATCCGTCCATATCATCTTTTGGTGAATCTACACCTAGTGAGCAAGCCAAAAGATCTAGACTCATGTATTTCTGTTGTGACCAGCTTCCGAATGAGAATATCTCAGAGGTATCTAGATATGGGATTTCCCAAGGTTTCTTATTCCATATAATTAAGCTAGATGGAAGTGTTGATGCAGATTTATTTACAAAGATCATTCTTTTTCCGAGACATGGTATATCAAAACCCTTGATATTATGTCCTGTTAATTTCATGCCCTTTAAACTTGCATTTGATAATACTTTTGAAGCTTTGTCTAATATATCTTTCTCGTTGACTCCATAGAAAGAAGTATATCTAGGACCATTATTACCATCAAGTACACCAAACGATACGCACACAACTCTTAAAAATTCTGGTTCTAAACTAGCTTTGCTAAGATATATTTCATCATCTGTAGAATCATTAAGTTCTGTATATGCGCTTCTATAATACTTAGCTCTTTTTGACCATAGTATAGCTAACCTTGGGTTATCATCTAACATAGCTTTGTAATTAGGATATCCCGTTGCTGTTTCTACGTCTAGAAATAAGCAATTATCTAAAGTTCTTCTGTCTATCATTTATATTATCTTTATTATCATTTACTATTTTATAGAATATAGATTTAAAAATTTCGATTTTTATAAAAACTACTTAGAATTCTTGTTTATAACTATTGGCTTTAGTGATTGTGATTCTCTCATATATCGCATGCAACTTTTTTCATATATTGGTGAATCGAGTATAATGTCAAGTTCTAAACCAAAAGTTGGAATCCTTCTTGTAAGATATTCTGACGGGATTTGGGAAATAGCTTTTCCTGAATCATCTAATTCAGAGGATTCAGAATACATAAAAATTGGTTTAATTCCACTTGGCCAGGTAGAGCATCCTAAAAACAGAGCCTCTCTGATTGTCAAACCGCCTGTATTGAAGTGATGTGGGAGGAACCTGAATAAAATAGGGATTTTTGTCTTGTAATAAACACCTGACATAAGATCCGTTACTGAAAATAAACTTGGCTTTTCATCATTACATACAGCTAATCTTTCTCTAATTACTATCGGTAATGCATTAATTTCATCAGAGAATCTCTGCATGGTTATTTTTCTAGCTCCGTATGCACTACCTATTCTAATTATTATCGAAGGCCCTGATATACCAATGGATTCTAGAAAAATTGATAATGAATTTAATATTTTTTTTGTTAATTTGAGTGAATCTGGAAGTTGACTACCTAGAAAATAAAATGCTGGCATAAAGAAGACAATTCTATTATTTCTGCTCTTTATTCTTTGTGAGATCTCCCATATCTTTTTAGCTTCTTGATCGTGTTCTTCAATAGTGGAAAAATCTGGAAATTCAAAATTTACAGGAATTTCGAAACACGAAACATTCAAGCCATTCTTAAAATCTAAATCTATTATTTTTTCTATATAGTTAAGAAAATCAAGTGGGCTAAAATCTGGTTGGATCTTATATAATACTCTGTTTATATAGCCTAAGCTATTATGGTCTCTGCTTAATATCATCAAATTATTTTAGCAGCAAAATACAATAAAGTTTCTTAACTTCCTACTCCCTCTATTCCAAGAGATGTATTATTGAAAACAGTTCCTGCGTTATAAACATCAGATGGCATAGAATCGAATTTAAATTTAGATAATACCTCTCTATGTCCTTTGTCGCCATCATTTGCAAACTCTATTGAATTTGAAATTATCTCAACAACCTCTTCCTTATCTGAATCCTTTGATTGAACTTGAACTGAATATTTATAGGATTTTCCGTCAGGAGCTTTTTCCCTCTTAACTACCATACCTGCAACTTTTTCATCGGAATTGACTGGTATCCCTATTACAATATCACCGATTTGAAATTCAGAGCCTTTTATATTTACTTTACCTGTTGGATCCTGTCCAACTGAAACGGATAGATCCTTATATGGTTTATACTGGATTTTAAATATTCCGTTTGCTCCTCCATAACCATAGGTATCGCCAAATGCGCCTACGTCAGAGAATTCGTTAATAGTTTTAATATGTTTCACTTGAGATTAATTCTTTTTATATTATATCTATCTATTCTAACCTTTGTTATTTGTTAGCTTTAATAGATCCTGTATTCTCGATGCTATTTCATAATCCTCATCAGCTTCTGCTCTCTTTAACATTAATTTTAATGTAACAACTTCAGGATTCTCTGAAGGGTCAGCACTTAAAGGTTCGGCATCGACAGTTAATGCTATTCTTTGTGGTGCGTATATAACTTCTAATCGAGATTCCAAATCGAATAAATCAAACTCTTCCTCCTCTGGACTTTCCTGCTCTATTACAATATCCCAATCCTGGTTAAACCAGAATATCATCCATTGACCATAGACTAGTCTAGGTATATCGTTTGTTATTACATATTGTATAAGAAACTTTAGTTCGTTTCTAACATCATTTTTTGTAAGTCCCTCACTAAAAACTTTTCTCTTTAATCCTGGTATAATTTCGCTCCCCGATCCAACACCAAACTTAAATATTTTATGCGTTTCGTAAATAGAATCCCAATCTAGACTCCGAAGAATCTTTGCCGTTAATTTTTGAAAAACTTGCCTCATAAATTTTATTATATATTATTCTATATATCAAACTAAGTCTAGATAGATTTTATCTGTTCGGTGATTGATGTGGCCCATTTCTTAAACTGTTCAGGGAAAAAATGTTCTAATTCTTTTAGTTCCCTTTTCGACATCTCGAACCTGTTTAATATGAATGTTTTAATCTCAGGGTCTATAACAAAATCACTGGGATCTGGTTTTTTATTTTCTTTTTTCTTTGTTTTTGTAAATATCCAACCTGGCTGTCTTGAATAATGCCTACTTAATGTGGAATGCCACCAATCGATTACTGGTTTTGGTGATATTTTTATATTATTAAACTGATCTGCCTGTATGGGGAACTGTATCGACATTATTCTATTTAGCATAAAAAAATTACGAATCTTATCATTTCTTCCAACCTTAGCCCATTCCTTTTCTGACTTGAATATTGTTTTTACTACGTCAAAAAGTTCCATATTTCTAAATTTTATTAAAGGGATTAAATATACTAGGTACTCCCTGAGTATCCTCCCATGTAGTACCTTCCAATATTTTTATTCTATCAATTATTATAGCTCTTCTTTCCATCGAGATTCCTCTTTTCATATCTTTTAAAACGAGTCCTATCACATCCAATGGGATTACAGTTTTATCTAACCACATTAAAGTATAATTTCTTAATAGATTTTTCTTAGCTTTTTTTCGATTCTCTGAGCTATCTATTTCCTTTATTACTCTAAGGGAAACTCCAGATATCCAGTCCAAGAAACTCTCATCGTTTATGAGCTCTCTAAATGGCACATCCTTCCACTCTGACGAACTAACAGCATCTAGAATTTTTTCGGCTTTTGCTGGAGTTACTTTATATGTTTTATCATTCTCAGTCCTATCCCATATACCGGGTACTGTATCACCTTTATCACCAAGAACCATCTTTGTAAATATAAACTTCCATGGGTCTACCTCATTAATCATTACTTTCTGAGTTAGTTCTTTCAGTACCTCCTTATCAGTATTCATCGCACTAGTAATATTAAATATACTAGATACAGAATCACTAGATAAAAACTTGTCACTCCATCCTATGGGAGTTGATAATATATTATTTTTAGAGCTAACGTTCCATATTATTGTCCAATTATCTCCTTTCCATCTGGCAAGCTGATGCATATCTTTATCACCAGTAATTATGATGCAATCTTCTCCTTTACTACCGAAATAATCAGCCCAGAAATACAGCAAATCATCTCCTTCTGCTTTATCTGACTTAGAAAATATAAATCCTTTGTCTTCTAAATTAGCACCAAATGAGCTAAGTAAGCTGTAAAATATAGTCCAATCTGCAGTCTCATCTTTATCCTTGTTCTTGTATCCACCATTTTCTATCTCAACATCTTTCCTCCAGCTCCTACTATCTGATGTAAATACTATTCTTTCTGCTGGAGGTAACTGATTTAATGAATAACAAAGATCCATGCTTATTTTTCTGATAAACATAGCCTGGTCATCTTCAGAACCTAATACATCTCCTGGATTTTTACCATAGCCTCCGAATATACCAAATGTTTTATGAAAAATATAATTTCCATCTATAAGAATGTTTATCATTATAAAAATAGTTTTTTGAGTAAAATTACTCTATCTTCCAAGCTTTTTAGATCTGATGCATTTGGAATAATAAAATCAGAATATAGCCATAAATCTATATTGAAACTGCTTTTTTCTTCTAGTGGTTTGTCAGGGTCAAAGACACCTATAATCAGATCAAATATCCCCTGTTCCTTACAGGCATCTATTTCTCTAGCTGATCTCATACCAACATACATATCATTAATGACCATCATATCCTTGGCAAGTCTAGCTCCATCATCTTTATTATAATTACTAATCATATCATGCCATTCTGCTCTATGATTTGATCTATCATGATAACATTCAGCAAAACTCTTATAACTATAAGCACCCTTCAGCTCATCATATATAAATATCTCAGCACATGCCATAGAGCTCGATTTAAAGCTCAAATTAAAATGCTTATTTATAAACTCTGCTACTGTATCCTTTCCGTGTCTACCGTGACCTATAATCAAAATTTTCATAATTCAGAATCTAATTTATTTTCTTCGATGTCATTGAATATAGTATTTGCTTTTTCTAGATTTCTAATGCTCCATGCCCATTTACCAAAATCTTCATTTCCTGGAAAGATCTCTCTCTCATTAAGTTGAATTCCAAAAACGATTTTTGGCTTATCTATTTTTCGCTTAAATACTTCCCAAGCAATTGTTGAATCAAATTCAGGATCATATTGTTCATACATTATAGCTCTTTCACCTCTTTTTACAAATCTGAAAATAAAGCTATTCTTTCTGATTTCTTCTGGTAGTAATTCCATTATTCAACTAATTTTTGTATTTTAAATATTAAGGATAGTAAACTAACAACTGGATCTATTACAAGTTGTCTCTGTGCCTGGTGTTCTGCTACAAGTACGATAACAGCTGGAATGATATTGGCACTTGATGATTTATTCTTGATTATCCAATTTATAAATTCTTCCGCTAATGAGGTCATGATATCATCTACCTTCGATGAATATTGACCTACTATTATTTGATAGTTTTTAACAGGATCCTTCGAATTGAATATCATCGTATAGATATCTTCATAAGACCATCCAGAATCTCTGACTCTGCTTATATCAACGGTGTCTATTCCTTCTATCATCCAAGTTTGAATTCTATTTAAAGCAGACCTCAAATCGGGAAAGTATTCCTTTTCAAATTCATCAAGTGATTCTGAATCTATAGAAATACCTATCTTATTCATAATCAACTGAATTCTAGCTTTCCATTCTACTTTCAGTTGTTCCTCTTCTGCGGGAGTGCTCGGATCAAAATTTATGACCTCGAATCTACTTTGAATCGCCTCCGGAACCTTATTGAGCCAGTTACAGGTTGCAATAAATCTAGTATTACCTGCAAACTTTTCTATAGTTCCTCTAAGAGCTTTATAGAACTGGTCAGAAGCTCCATCAAACTCGTCGAGGACTACAACTTTTTTGGATGATTTTCCATCGAGTATACTAATAGTAGCACAGAAATCGTTAATTTTACTTCTTATTGTATCTACTGAACTTTCATCAGATACGTTTATGAATAAATGGGGTAGATCATTAGCTAGAATCTTAGCCAATGATGTTTTACCGCTTCCTGGTGATCCTGCTAGAAGAACGTTGTGATTTATGCCCTTACCCTCAAACAATACTCTGACCCTATTAGGCAGAATCATATGTTTAATTTCTTTGGGTCTTAATTTTTCTGTAAGTAACTGGTCGATCATATAAATATCTTTTCTTTTTTATAGATGAAAGATACTTTAGTTTCCACACTTCTATAGCATTTTAAAGTTAATAATCAAATAATAACTCGCTTCTTATTGGCACCGACATTGGGAGCTGACATACTATAGATCCTGCTAGGTTTGCTAATGCAAGGCTTTCTTGTATACTAGCTCCTGAAATAATTGATAATATGAAAACTGCACTTACTGTGTCTCCTGCTCCTGATACATCAGTTATGGCTACGTTTATACCTTCCTCGTGGAAAGACCCATCTTTGGTTGTGTACAACATTCCCCTTTCTGATAGGGTTACAAGAATACCATCGCATTCGAGAATTTCCAATAGTGAATGTGAATATATTTCTATATCAGACATGCTGAGAACAGTCTCGTGTGGAATATCCAATGCAGATTTGAATTCACTCAGATTTGGTTTAATTATAGAACTTCCATTATAAATACTAAGATCCCTGTTTTTTGGGTCTGTTAATATGGTAACGTTTTTAGACTTAGCAATTTCTGATATTGAAAAAACTAATTCCTTTGATATTACACCTTTACCATAATCCTGAATAATAATACCGTCTATAGCGTCTATTATGGCTGTTAATTCTTCTATAATCATCATTGCTATGTTATTATGAATAGGTTTCGTTGACTCGTCATCTATTCTAGCTATCTGGTGATTATTTCCAAGAATTCTGGACTTTTTTGTAGTTGGTCTATTATCTGTTATAAAATATGTAGTTATATTATTTCTATCTGACAATTCTCTAATAATTTCTGCACTATTGTCATTTCCTATTACTGATATCAAGGAGCATTTTGCACATAATGCTGTAATATTTTGAGCTACGTTAGCTGCTCCACCAAGAGCATATTCATCTCTAGATTTTAGTATTACAGGAACTGGGGCCTCTGGAGATACTCTAAACACATCTCCATAGATATAATGGTCTAGAATAGAGTCACCTATTACTAAAATGTGTTTATTTTTAATTATGTGTTTTAAATTCACTTGGTCTACTTTTAAAGACTAAATTCTTTATTATCTTCTCCTTCTCCCTCGGCATCATCTCCGCCTTCACTCTTTCCGTTCTCCTTCTCTTCTCTCTCCTTATACTTCTCATTTTTCTTATACTCATCCATGGTTAATCCCATATACCGTTTGATTAAAAACTCTTTATCAAAATATGTAACTTCTTCTTCTCCTGCTGTATATTTCATCTCTCCAAGGGAGTTGATGAATTCACTGCGTTTTGAATAGTTTTTTAACTGGATAAGTTGCTCGAATACATTCTCCCGTACGAAATCCAATCCCAAGTTAGTTTTAAATTCTCGATCCTTAGCTAATTCTGGAAAATCTAAACACATCTGGATATAGAGTGGCTTTATTATAATCTCCTGAAATATGGATCTAAGTCTAGACAGAAACTTTTCATATCTGATCTCATCTCTTTCAAGCTGATCTATAGAAATCTGATAGTTTGCTGGTGTTCCTCCCTTAAAAGCGAATCTGCCGTATGGAATTTTGGAATCCATTTTAAGTTTATTATAAAAATAAACAACATTTTCCATAACATTAAAATCTGGCCCATTCTGATCTAATGCTTCTATTTGAGGAGATTGTCCATCTTTTTCTGGGAATAAATAATTCTTATAGAATTGTACCTTTGGCCTACCATTAACTGTTAATTCACCAGAGAAATCATTTAGCTCTATATCCTCTTTATAAATGGACATTAATTGTCCTAATGTTTGCATTCCTTTTTGTTGAGATTGTGAACCAATTGGAATAATGAACTTAAGTCTATATGAAGCATTCATAACATTCCATATTACTCTTGTATTTTCCATAATTCTAAGTATATTATAGGATCTGATTAATCTCTCAATATAACTTACTCTAGATACAGAATTACCCTTAGCATATGATAAGTAAATTAATTGTTTATCATTAAGTCTTCTTGTCATTTTGCTGTCCTCTGGATATTGAATCCATATTTGCTGGAATTCACCATTTGGTTGTTTTTCGGTAGCAGGCTGTAATGAGGTTGGATCCAATTCCTTAAAGCCAACTATTTTCTTACCATCAGTCGAATATACAATCTCAAAAGCTAAGAATCCATCAATTAGAAACTGTCTAAAATATTGCCATGCTAATATACCTTGTTGAAATCCAAATAGCATATAAACATATTGGAACGTATCATCTATCTTATCAAGAATCTTTGGCTTAAGATCCAATGAAGATAATGCAGGATTTACGAAGAAATTCTTTTCATCAAAATTAATTGAATCATCACTTAGTGTATCCAATATGAAGTCTATCTCACCATTTAGAGAGAATTTTCTTAAAAAATCTCTTTTTCCTAGATAATCTTTATCGAAATATGCAATATACTTTCTTATTTTAGTATCCTGATATCCAAGAGTCCAATAGAAAGCATCATTACTAGTTCCTGCACCTTGCTCTCCTATATAACTTGATTCTGTTGCACCAATGGCTTGTGAATTACGGATAACCATATCATCGTATTCCATACCAAATTTACCTATCTTATTTAGGTTTTTATAGAGATTTCCTAAAAATGATCTCTCCGCTATATTATCTAAAAATCCAGCCATTTACTTATCTTTTATTCTGTTGGTTTCTCCTCTGTTGGTTTCTCCTCTGTTGGCTTCTCGTCACCCTTCTTATCACCAGCATTTTCCGATTCTTTTTTCTTTTTCTTTGCATCATCAGCTTTCTTCCTTTTAGCCTCTTTATTAGCTTTTATGTCGGTATCGCTTAATCCTAAAAAGGTTTCTATTAAAAAACTAAGAGAGAAGAATGGTTTTTCGTCATCGTTAATCAATCCATACATACTATCAATTGATTCTTTTTTCTTTGTTATAATCTCGATTTCCTGATTTACCTTAAACGGATTATCAGATACAAACTTAAGTCCTAGTTGGCCTTTAAACATGTGATCTTTTTCTAGCTCAGGGAAATCTTTACACATTTGAATCCATAAGGGTTTTATAAGTAAATCCTGGAATCCTGTTCTCATTCTATTTATAAACTTAGAAAATCTGATTTCTTCCTTGTCCATTCCTTCTGCACCGTCCGAATATTGACCTATTGATCCACCATCAGGTCCTTGAAATCTCGAGAAGGGGACCTTAGATTCCTGCACTAATTTATCAAAGAAGTATGCTAAGGGTGCTGGATCATTCAAGTTAGGGCCAGAACCATTTAAAGGTTCTATTGTCGGAGTTCCATTAACGCCTGATGGCATTAGATAATTCTTATAAAACTGAACTCTTGGTCTACCATCAATTGTCAATTCACCACTTTCGTCATTGAAACGAATATCCTCTTTATAAATACTCATTAGTTCGCCGAGGGTTTGCATAGATTTTTGTGGAGATCTTGAGCCTATAGGGACTGTCATCTTCATTCTAAACGAAGCGTTCATAACAGACCAAATTACTCTAGTATATTCTATAATTCTCAATACGTTGTATGGTCTTATTAGTCTTTCTACATAACTAGTTCTTGATACAGAATTACCCTTAGCATATGCAAGATATATTATCTGCGAATCATATAGCATCCTTCTCTTTCTCTCGTCATCTGGATATTGATACCATACATTAAGCCATGATCCATCATTCTGCTTCTCTACGGAAGGCATTAGAGTTATTGCATCCAATTCTTTAAATCCTATGATATTCTTTCCCTTATCATCAAATACAATTTCGAATGCAAGGAATCCATCTGTTAATAATTGCCTAAAATATTGCCATGCTGTAATATCGTCATTAAAACCGAGCATCTCATACAGCTTTTTATAATTAGAATCTATTCTATCTATAACCTTTTCTTTTATATTAGTAAGATTTAAAAAAGAAGGATATGCAAAGAAATTATATTTATCGAATGTTATGGTCTCATCACATACAGTATCTACAATATACTCAACCTCTGGATTGAGTATAAATTTTCTAAGATAATCTCTTTTACCAGCATAATCCTTATCAAAATAACCAATATATTGTTTTGTTGCAACATCTTGTCGTCCGAGAGTATATAACATTGTCTCATCCTCAATGGTACCTTTTTTCATAAACTCAGCCTCTGTTTGGCCAATAGCTTGTGAATTCTTAATAACCATATCGCCATACCTCATTCCAAAGCGGCTCAGATTTTTAACGGAGTCTCTGATTCTAGCAAAAACTGGATTGGTATTTTCTGTATTTTCTGTAAATCCTGCCATAGTTTATTTTATATTAGCTTAATTTTTTAGTAACTAAGGTCTGTTTAATTTCATCCGATAGTTTTTATATATCAGATCTATTGATATTCCCTGTATTGAATGTGCCGAAAGATATGGAATTTTACACCAATCACTATAATCGATAATTTTAACAGATCTGAGATATTCTGGTTTAAATCCGACAACTGCAGATTTATATCCAGTTCCACTAAAAAGTGTATTTAGTGAATTTGATTTTAGTATTATTGGCTCCTGTTCAGGATTCGTTGAATTTCTTTTTATAATAGGGAAAAATTCATCGAAGAATCTCGTTAATAACAAACCTCTAGATTCAGGAGGGATTATGTTTAGATCGATGCATTTAATAATATATGAAGCATTAAACTTTTCTCTTGATATAAAAAGAAATGTTGGAAACCTATTTATGTATTTTATACTAGACGATAATGCGGTTCTTGTTAAATATTCGCCTACGTAAATTTTACCAGGGATATAAGATCCATTGAAAATCTGATCTCCTCCGATCTCATCTACACCGTATTTTTTTAAATAAAACGAATTGGTCTCTGTAGATAGCATACTAATAGATTGTGCGGATTCTCTATATACCCTTACCTGTTCTAAGAATGATTTCATTGACTTCTAAATAAAAAGTTCTCGTCGACTACACCAAATCTATATCCTCTTGTTTCTGCCCATCTTACTGCAGCTCTGAATTTAGCTTGATTTGTAATCCATATCTCCATCTTATGGTTATAGGATTTTAGCTTCTTCATGGTTTCATTACCATCTAATTTTGGTCTATTCTTATAATGGGCCTCTGGCTTTACCTCTATAATCCAATCCTGTATATTTCCATCATCCTGTAATACTTGTATGTATGCATCAACATTATACTTATGATCCTTCTTATCTAGTGGATTATAATAATCAATTGAGATTGGCTCTGAACTCCATTTTAGGATACCATCTGTTAAATCACAATATTTACAGAATCTTATCTCATATGATGATCTGCAGATTATATTATTCAGATCGCCTATATACTTATCAGGGTTTTGTGGCTCATAAAGTCCAGATTTATATTCTCCATTTGGCTTTATCTTCTTTATATCTGTCATTTATTATACATTATATGTATTTACATCACCAGTAATATGTGAGAATGGGATAATTTTTGGAGCTTTTGGTGGATGTAATTTCTTCCAGCCCTTTGCAAATCCATTTTTAGCAATCTGCGTATAATATGCAAAAGGATTGTCTGATTTCTGAGGATCGAATCTATTCCAATATTTACATAAATCTTCCATTGCAAAAGCCATACAATCAGCTTTATCCTCTGGATCTCGATAAGCCATTTTCTTAGAAATGCCACTAACCATTAAAATAAACATATCTATAGTATCTTTGGTCAAACGTCCTCTGTCCTTAGATTCTATGACTGCTGCTAACAGATCCTTATTCTTAACATATGCTTTAGCCATGGTGTTTCTATATTAAATTGTTCTATTATTTTATCCTAAACCTCGAGGTTAGTTTCATTCTATTTCTCATCCTCTTGCTCTTCGCTATCTTCAGCAGAAATGAGTGTATCCTTAGGTTTTTCTTTACCATCCGGAGCTACACTCATTCCTTTTGTATAATCCTCTACGAAAGGCTCTGTCTTTTCGTCCTGTTCTGAACTAGAAGGAGCAAAAGCCCAAACTCTACTAAGTATTTTTTTTAGTTTTTTTTTGACTCTTCGCTTTCCTTAATATTATATCCCATTTCTGGATTAACTTTAATATTTAAATCACCTTCCGCACCTTTATCAGGAGCTTCCGCTAATTGCTGATCAGTTTTTTCAATTTCTGGATTTTTGCTATCACCCTTAACTGTCTTCACAGGATATGTAATTTCTTTTTCTCCGCCTGGTGCTTTTGCAAGATTTGAATCTTGTTTCTTAAGATCTGATTCATCAACATTATATCCCATCTCTTTATCAACCTTATAATTCAGTTCCTTTCCCTTATCATCGCCGGGAGCAGATGCTAGTTGTTGGTCGGTATCCATAACTTCTGGACTTTTAGAAGTTACCTTCATATACTTATTCTTATATGTTGCATCATGACTTCCACCAGGGGCTTCTGCCATATCAGAATCATTCTTTTTCAAACCTGCTTCTGATAGTTCAGAGTCTCCATCTGTAGGTGCAACTGCGAGAGAATCCCTACTATCTGTATCTGCTTCTTCTTCACTAACATTATAGCCAACCTTATCTAATGTAGAATTCTTTAAAGGTATATCAAATTTAGTCTCTTTTACCTTACCCTCAGGTGCTTCTTCTAAATTAGCATCTTTCAAATCAGTAACGTCTTTTTTACCTGGTTTATCTTGCTCTTTAGATTCTGGAGCTTTTGTAGTGCTGCTCTTCATAGTAGCTGCAGGTTTTTTATCTGTTGCTCCTAGCTTTGAAGTTCCAGGTGCTTTAGATAGGTTTTGATCTGGATTTGCTCCCTCTTTAATATCCTCTGGTGAATCATCAGTATTATCAACTTTTTCTGAGTCATCTCTAGATTCTTCAGGAGATTCCTTAGTTTCTTCTGCATTTGAAAGAGCTTCTTCTATATCAACGATTTCATCTACTCTGAAATCACCTGTTCTTCCATTATCCATTAGAACCGTATATGAACCAGAAGAACTGTCTATAGAAATAACTTTACCAGTATTTCCTGATTCCTTTATCTTAACATAATCACCTACTGTAAATTTTTCATCCTCGTTCAGATTAATGTCCTCAATTTCACCATTCTCGATTTTTTCAATCTCTTCATTAATAGATCTCCATTTATTTCTTAGAATTTTAAGTTCTCTTTCCAGTAAATCATAGGATCTCTCCATTTCCTTAGAATCTGCATATACTGGATTTGAGTCCATTACATTTTTTAATTTATTAATCTCAGCTTCTATTATAGCAATATTATTAATAACCTGTGATCTGTCGTGAATCATAATTGATTTTACTTTAGATTCACCTTCTAAAAATTGGGTAAGTCCTTCTGAAATATCATATTTCAAGAATTCTTTTACCATCTTAGTTGCTTGTGTTCCGTTTACAGAAAAGATAGAATTCTCATTCATTCCTTCGTTTATCCTATTAAGATAAATCTTGCCTGCCCATTTAATAAGATTTATGGAAGCACCTTCGAAAACTTTAGATACTATTCTCTTTGCAAAATCTAATTCTACGATTTTCTCGTAATTGTCAAATATAGTAATAATGTCTGAAACAACCTTTGTTTCGTTAATTCCATAGCTTCCTGAGATCTCAAGTGCTATTTGATTAGCTAATTTACCTTTATCACCTGTAGCAAGTAATACGTTTTTACTATATAGTTTTATTGTATCATTTTCTTCTACAATTCTAAATGATTTATCACCAACATAAATGCTAAGATTCTGTTCATTAACCTTAACAAATGGCGAATAAAAAGCATCTAGAAGTTTTCTAAAATCTTCTGGTAGAGCATCAAACTCTGCTCTCTTCAGTCTATGAACTGATTCTGCATCACCTTCAAATATATTATTTCCTATAGTAAATACTGTTTTTCCTCCTGTAACGAGTACGGGAGAGAATAGTCTATTAACTGCAGAATTTCCTGGGTTTATCGGAATAGAAAGTTTTTCGTTATTATTCTCCATTAATGATAGAGAGTTCACCAATTCTCTAACTACTGGATTGAATGACCATCTGGTCAATTCCTTAGATAATAAAGCAACTGATTTATTCTCAGCAACAAGCCAATTATTTAAGGTTTCTAAAACAGGCGAATAAAAATCAGATCCTGAGCTCTTCTCTATTGAGTAAAGTGCTTTCGAAACTGCAATCTCCGGCTTTAGTGTATTTATACTTTCTGATATTTTGGTATGTATGGATTTGATTGTATCGTCCCATAAAAAATTAGAAAAGTCATAAGCAAATCCCTCTGCAACAAGAAACTCTGGATAACCACTTTCCTTAATGAGGTGTGAATATTTCTCACATAATATTTTTACATTAGGATGCTCATAAATGCCCTTCTCCTTAATAGATAGTATTGACTCATATAATCCAAGGTTATTAACCTTCTGAGACTCTATAAAAGCATTTGCTGATTTGTCGTTTCCTGCTACTGCACTTATACTTTCTGAGATATTTCCTACCTCTTCTTTGGAATCCTCTTGTTTTCCGTCTGAATATGAACCAGCTGTTTTAGATTTATACTTATCTAAGCCTCCCCAAGACTCCATAAGTCTATTTGCAGCGGCTTTTGATCTTTCTAATTCTTGGGTTCTTAATGTTTCCAGAGGATTAATTTCGTTTATAGATGTTCCAATATCTTCTATGTTTTTTACAGATTCTAAAATCGATGTTTCATTAACAGCTTTTCCGTTCTTCAAATCGGATAAGGCTGATTCACAGATAGATTTTACTTCTGGAGATTTGGTGTTATCTCTAAGAGCTTTTAATTGATCAGGTAAATTCATTTTACTTTTTTAGTTTTTTTACTTTCTATATATCCCAGAATGAAAGGGAAACTTTTTTATTATATATTCATTTGTCTAGACGAAACTTAGAGTTTATTATCTAGCTACAAGAATTTCTAATTTAACATCTATATCTGAATGCGGATTTGTGAATAATATTCCACCATCAGCATATGGTAAAGCGTCTTTACTAAGATTCCATCCATTTTTTTCAGAATCGCTGGTTCCAACATTACTTCCACTTAGAATCATTAATTCTCCGACATTATATGTTTTTCCTCTATATTCCCAATAGATATATTTATCTGTTTGTGCGGTTCCGTTTGATAGTGTAGGTAATCCAGGGATTATTGGTGTTTGAGCACCATATAACACTGAATTAGCAGGTTCTGGATATGCAACCTTAACTGCTATCCATTTAATAAACCCATTATCAGCTAAATCTGTTTGGCTAAGCTCTACTGTTCTTCCAGCATTTAAGGATATTCTTAGTCGTGAATATGATATTACATTATCTAATGTTTCTTTTAGATCAAAGAATATAGATTTTATAAAATCCTCTTCTAATACGAACTTATCCCTATAAAAAATAAATCCGTCCTGTGCTCCCGCTGAGCATGTTTTAGGTCTTGTTGCCATTAGCTTGCTGTAAGTATTGTTAATTTTACTGAATACTCAGTGGGGTTTGAAAATACAAATCCTCCTGTGCTACCCCCAGTTTCTTCTGGGGTTACGTCCCATCCCTTCCAGGAATATCCGTTTTTAACCTGACCGCTAAGAATCATAAATTTACCCATTACATACCTTTCTTCTCCGTTATATTGCCAATATAATATTTCTTGGTCAGCTGTTGCATCTGCATAATAATCAGCTTTCGCTACAATAAGACCTACCTCTCCTTCTGTCGTATCAAAATCACCAGAATCTAAATTTACAGAGGAGTCTGAAGGAATAACAAAAGTTTGTTTTTGGTATGCAGAAAATGATTGTACAGGATAAAAGAATTTACTAAGATCCAATTTTTCGTTTGTTTCTGCTTGGTGCACAACATTCAATGATGAATTAAAAACCCGCATCTCATGAGGATCATTAAAATTAGAAAATGTTAAATTCACTCTTTTTAAAGAACCTGGTGAATTTGCTATTAGGGTATATCTCGTTTGGAAAGCACCAGTTTGACCGGGATTAAGTCCAGATATACTATCTCCCTCACCAAATGCTGAACCCCATCCAGTAGATCCGGTTCCGCCGAAAGTAGATTCTCCACCATATATGTCTAGGTTATCACCTATTAAATTTGCTTCGCTCATTATATCAATTTTGTTGGATCTAGATCAGGATTTGTTGGTAAATCATGTGATCTTGGAATTTCCCTACTTTTATTACTATTTACATTAGCAAAATCTCCTAAAATTTCTGCATTTCCTATATTAGGAGTTTCCCCATTAAACTCATATTCTTTTTCTATGTCACTTAGCATCTCAGATCTATCTAATTCGTACCTAAGAGGTTCACTTATATCATCTACTTTCTCTATAGGAATTTCATACGATATCATATCTTTTTTAACATCATCTGATGTTGCCACTTCGGTGGAACTTTCAATAGAATCCTTCATAAACGGCATCTCTCTCTTTTCAGAATCTGTATATTTAGGTGGTTGATCTATTGGGACTTCAGAAGGCTTAATATAATCAACAAGTGATTTAATAAAGCCCAGTGCTACTAATGGAAGGATTGCTCCACTTACCAAAGATAAGATTCTCTTTTGGTATATTATATCCTCATCAACAAGGCCAAATAATTCTATCCATCCACCAAAATCGGCTAAGTTAACAAATGCATAATAAGTATTTCCCATAGCCTGCATACCAGTAAGTACTATAAACAATAGCCATACAAGTCCTTTGTTCATCTTCTCCATAGCAACTATTGATGCTAATGAGGCAGCAGCTCCAACCTCAAACGCAATTGCAAGTGAGACAGCAAGCCATTTAGCATTAGACAACTCAAAAAATGACACAACATGTATTGTGGATATAATAGAGACCATAAGATATAAGGCAACAAACGTTCCTATAACAAAACCGCTTACTATTTTTTCCTTATTTCTTTTCATTAAATTCTATCTTATTTTTGATTTCAGAAAGAGATATCTTCTTATGATCGAAATCATCCTCGTAAATCAGGAACTCAAACATAACTCCCTGCATTCTTTCTGTCATCTCTTCTGGTGAAATCGTATTTAACGAATCTATTTTATTATTATTAGATTCTAATCTGGTTACCATTTCATTATGAAATTTTATATTGTCTGCTTTTATTTTTGTTATTTCTCTATTCTCGCTACATTGACGAAAAAATATTATAATAAGAAATCCTAAAACTATAAAATGAAAATTTTCTTTAAGTTTCTGAACCATAACTTCGGTTTTAATTATATATATCTATTTAAAAAATAGTTAATCTACAAAAAAAAACATCCCATATAGAGATGTTTTTTTAATTATATGATATTATGGTAATTAGGTTAGCTTAATTCCTTGCTGCGCAGCTTTAAGCTCCTGTTCTAATGCTTTAATCTTTTTACCCTCGTCTCCTGCTATAGCAAGGGCTGCTTCAAAAGGTTTTAATAGTCGTATAAATTTCTCTGCCTCAAGTAATCCTCTTCCTCTTCTCTTAGTCACAAAATAATGACTTGCTTCTAGAGGTAAATTCCTCATAAGAATCGAATCCTTATTTTTTTCCAGGTCTTTTTTTGTAACTCCCTCTAAAAGCTTACATATCTCAATTACTCCTAATGCCTCCTTTTGCTCCCATTCAGCCTCCTCCCGCATAAACGTAAAGAATGTATCAAACTGGGATTTATTCTCGAACTGAATTCGATATTCTGCACTAGCCAATTTCTTTCTAGCATCTGCGAGTTTTTTTTCAGCTTTTTGTATTCTCTTTATATCAACAGATTTGAGAATTTCTTCAGCATCTATAGTTAATTCATTTCTAGTTGTATTTTTTTCAGACATTTTATATGTTTTTTATTTATTGTTTTATTGATTAATATGTTTTTGTTTCAAGTATTATACAGAAAATACATCAAAATTCTCTCTATTATGTTCCAAATAAACTCTCAGTCTTTCTCTCAGATCCTTTATTGGATAAATCTTACCATCATCATCAGGACCAAGATATATTAGAAATCCTCCATGTGTTTCGATACCCAATTCATCTTCTAATATAAGTCTATATAAGCTTAACTGTATAGAATATTCATTTAGAGAGTTTTCCCATAAATCTGCAAACGGATGAAGTAATTTTTTATATCTACCTTTAGGATGGTTGTCATCCTTGAACTCCTTATCTGTTTTCCAGTCTCCAATTAGAAATAATATTTCACCACTTACTTCATCAAGCATAAGAAATGGTTGATCTATAGTTCCAGCAAGTCTCCATTTTTTCGAGAATATCTTTAGCTCTGGTTGCAAAGCTACCAACTTATAAAATTTTTCTCTATATAATTTCATAAATTTACTAACTCTGCTTTTAATCTCAGGATCTTCTGGTACAAGTGGTCTTAATCCAGACCAGAAATCCTCTATCCATTTATGTACGTTTGTGCCTAGTGTGGTTCCTATTAATGCTTTTTCTGCCCATTCTGCCTTTATAACAGAAACATCTATATTTCTTTCTGCTGCCTTCCTATTAGCCCAATATTCGCGATCGAATGGTATTTTGAACTGTGCTTTGAACGTAGTTACTGGGTCATATTTTACTCCATTGTATGAATATGTATGATCGCTTTCTATAAATTTAAAACTTGGATCCTTAAAAACCGCTAATTTTCTTTCTATTTTTTCTTTATATTCGCTTATATCCATTAAAAAGTATTACTAATGAAATTTAAAATAACGTCCCATTTAGTATAAATAAAGTAAATTAAGAATAATTCGGCAAAGAATCTAATCAGCCAAAGCCATGTAAAATTTCTAAAGAAAAAATGGTATACAAAAAGATATGAATTACCACCCGTATTTTTTATGGGGCTCATCGTAGGTACTAACAACTCATGCAGTCTTAATTTGGTTAGATAATCATTCGTTGGCTTCATTTCCTCAAAAACATAAGCTGGCTTTGCATCAGCTGGAAAATCCCTTGACATTGTTACCTCAGGAGGTAAATTTACAACAGTGTATATTCTACCTAAAAGATCTATACGTAATCTTAATTTAGCCCACATAGGTGAATCCTGCGATTCTTTTTTGGCTATAGCAAGAAATTTTGAATATAATATAAAATCCTTTAATACCTTGATTATTCTAAAAATTGCTAACATAATTTATAATTCATTTTTTAAACGTTCTCTTTCGGCATCTTCCATTTTCTTTCGAATTTTAGTCCTGGCCCTACGTATTCTTGTAGCTATAGATCTCTTCTTTATTCCATACTTATTTGCGATATCTTTATACTTCATACCGTTTATCTCTCTATCAACCATAATATCCCTATATAATACAGGTAAATCCTTTATCTCGTCAATAACTTGTTCATAGACATCATCGACTGTTGTTCCTGATGAAAGGAAGTCCCATAATGGATCCTCGTCTAGCTCGCAAACTATATGTTTTTCATTTTTATTAGCAACAAGTTCCATCTCTTCAGACGTTTTAGATATGTATCGCTTTCTACTTTTTAGTAATAATAAGGATTCATTTCTAGCAATATTATAACACCATGTAGAAAAATTTCCTCTAGCACTGTCATATTGGTCTATCTTTTGCCATACCTTTGACATTGCATTTAAAAACGCATCCTCTGCAAGCTCAAAATCTTTTAATATAGTGTAGCAGTGGTTGAGAACCCCTGGTTTAACTCTCTCATAGAGGGGATTAAATTCTTTCTGTTCTCTAGAGCACATGAAGTTCTCTGCAAGGATCTGTATGTTTTTTTCTTTCGCCATTAATTTAAAATACCTTAATTTTCAATAATTCTTTAAAATTCTCATAATCTCAATGTTTGCATCTCTATAAATTCAATGTCGGGCTTAAATGACACGTATTTATTATCTGCTAAACATAATTTGGTTTCGTCTATCATACAAGAATATTTGGTTTTTTTTAACTTAGTATTTTTTTCAGGGGTCACATCTAAATATTTTCATAAAATAACAATAAAATTAATTAAAGCAAATATAATTCTATTTAACGTATGAAAAAAATAATATTAAAAATGATTTGTATTAGGTCTATATGGTTCTTCAGAAGATATGTCAAGCGGTCCACTCAAAACAGTATAAATAGATGCCAACAATGCTTTAATATCTGATATATCTCCTTTATTTATTTGTTGTGTCTGTGTTGATGCAGAATTTACTGATGCTGATTTTTTTTCTTTTTTCTCAGAAGATTTATTAACTGCTGTATTCTTTATAGAACTTTTATTGGTACTTTCCTCCTGTGTACTACTTACTACACTTTCAGCCTTAGGTACATCTGGCTGTAATTTTGGTTTATTCTGTGTTTTTAGAATACCCACTTTTTTATCCAGGAATGATTTTGCTTTCTCCTGTAGTTTTTTTGGTTCTATGTTTTCTTTTACCTTATCCCTAATTGATGTAAACGACTTTTTAATATCTGAAAATTTGTCGTTTAATACAGGCTTAATATCTTTCCCTTTAGCTGGTTCTTTTTCCTCCTTAGTTTGAGCAAGTGAGCTCTCGTCAGTCAAATTAGATGCTTCTGTTAAATCTGCATTTTTG
>ERZ889078.282-NODE-282-length-46524-cov-8.771374_pt1 | contig 46524 bp, 30 predicted proteins | sample MGYA00521266_ERZ889078 | MGnify/ENA primary metagenome ERZ889078 (study PRJEB32303, sample SAMEA104408618) | aquatic metagenome | biome: Brackish water; feature: Pelagic; material: water | place: Baltic Sea | collected 2014-06-16T06:34:00 | depth 76,534 m ... | reverse complement strand
GCAAGGGACCTCGTAGACCGAACGCTCAGGCGTCGACGAATTGAACGTTGACACGCACTTGTCGCTGCTCAGCAGCCGCGTGCATCAGGTTGCGCATGGCACGAGCCGTGCGCCCCTGCTTGCCAATGACCTTGCCGATGTCGTCGGGGCGGACCGTCAGGCGCAGGACGACCGTACCGTCATCGTCGGTCTCCGACTCCACGACCACCGACTCGGGGTGGTCGACGAGGATGCAAGCGACGTAGTGGAGCAGTTCATCCATTGGGATCGCCTTTGGCGGCCCTCAAAGGACCGGGAGCTGCAAGCGCAAGACAACAGGACAAGGGGGAGACACGGGCCGCAACCACGACCCTGCGCCTCAACCCTCGGTGGTCTCGGTCTGAACCTGGCCGCGGGCCTTGCGCACGATCGATGCGACGGTCTCGGTGGGCTTGGCGCCCTGGCCGGTCCAGTGGTCGTAGCGATCGAGCTTCAAGTCGATCGCAGCGGGGTTCACGCACGGGTTGTACGTACCGATGGTCTCGATGAATCGACCGTCGCGGCGGCACTGACTATCAGCGGCGACGATGCGGTAGAAAGGGCGCTTCTTGGCGCCGTAGCGGGCGAGGCGAATGCGAACGGCCATGTCTCGTTCTCCTGAGCCAACCTAGGTAGGTCGGCGAGTTTCGTGCCAAATCCCTTTGGCGGGTGTGCGCTCTAGCGATGTGGCTAGGGGCGTGTCCCCAAGTTGTGGCCGGCTACGCCTGACCACGAACGGGCGGTGCAGATACGGGACGGGATGCTCAATGTCAAGGATAACCGAGCGCGCCGGCCCGACCTATCTTGTGCGCGGCTGCGCGACTGCGGCGGCCTCGCCAAGCAGGAACCTCGGTGTTGCACCGCTTCTACAATTGACCGCGTGGGTAGATCTTCGCTACCGTTTCGCGATCCATCGCGCCGGTTGGTTGGGGCTCGGCAGGTGATCTGGAGACGATCTTGGCGCCAGACAGCGTCGGTGTGTCACGTTGGACCCCCGTCCGACGACCCCAGATCCCGTAACAAGGACAGTACATGCACAGCACCCGTCACCCCTCCTCCGCCCTCTTGGCCCTCGCGCTCATGCTGAGTTTTGGGGCCTGTAGCGCGACACCACCGGCGGAGAAGGACGCCGTCACGATCGATCTGGACGCCATCGGCACCGACGGCGGCGGCCAAATCGACGGTCAGAGCCAGGACACGATCAAGGCCATCCCCGACGGAGGCGTGTGCGCACCGGGCAGCGTCGATGGCTGCGCGAGCGACACCGAGCTGAAGCGATGCAAGGCGGATGGCAGCGGCTGGGAGGCGACGCAGTGCTTCGGAAGCGACGGTGGCGTGAGCCGCTGCAAGCTCCCCGGAGTCTGTTCGGTGTGCACGCCAGGCCTCAACCGCTGTAGTGAAACGGACAGCACGGTCGTCCAGACCTGCAACACCGAGGGCGAGTGGGTCGATTCGAAGACCTGCGACGGCGGCGCCGGTAAGCAGTGTTACGCTGGCGGCCTGTGTGCCGAGGCCTGTGAAATCAACGTTAAAGCCAACAGCTACATCGGCTGTTCGTTCTGGGCGACCGACCTCGACAACGCTTTTGTGCCGGGCGGCAAGCGTGGTTACTACGACGCAGCCGGCGCGCAGTACGCCGTGGTGGTGAGCAACCCGTCGGACAAACTCGCGGCCAACATCAAGATCGAGACCAACGAGGGCATCGTCGAGTTCGACGCAAAGGGCGGGAAGCTCGATCTGTCCCCCCTAAAACCGGGCCAACTGCGCGTCTACAACCTGCCGCCACGCAACATCAACGGCACCGTCCAGGCGAAATTGGCCTACAAAGTCAGCTCCTCAGTCCCGATCACGGCGTATCAGTTCAACCCGTTGGAGAACGAGAATGTCTTCTCCAACGACGCGTCCCTGCTGCTGCCCGAGGAGCTTTTGGGCAAGTATTACATGGTCATGTCCCGGGAGCAGTCGTTCTCGATTCTGCGCGGGTTCATCACGATCGTGGCGACGCTTGGCGGGCAGACGACGGTGAACGTGCAGTTCTCCAAGACGACGGGCAAGACCCTGGCGAGCTCCACGGGCACGCCGATCAAGGTGTTCAAGGGCGGCGAGGGCGGCGAGTTCATCCTCGATCAGTGGGACACGTTGAACATCGAGTCAGATCAGGTCGGCTCGGACCTGACGGGATCGATCGTGACCGCGAACAAGCGAGTCGCCGTATTTGGCGGGTCAGAAGCGGCCAACGCCCCCAACACCAACCGGTGTGATGTGGATCTGTGCACCGCCAAGGAGCTCGCCAACAACTCCAAGTGCGGTGTGTGCGCGTACGACAAGAAGACGCCCTGCTACAAGCATGAGCAGTGCAGCCAGTTCATCACCTGCTGCGCCGATCACCTCGAGATGCAGATGTTCCCGATCAAGACGTGGGGCTCGCACTACGTCGCCGTGAAGCTGTTTCCGCGGGGGCAGGAGAGCGACTATTGGCGCATCATGGCGGCGGAGGACGGCACCAAGGTGACGACGATCCCGCCGATCAAGGACCAGGACGGCAAGAACGTGTACGTGCCGGTGCTGAGCAAGGGCGAGTGGTACGAGATCGAGACGAGTAAGAGCTTCGAGATCATTGCGAAGAAGGGCGATGGCAGCCCGGCTCCGATCATGGTGGGTCACTTCATGGCGAGCCAGGACGCGCCCGACCCGAACTCGGTGGGGCCGCAGCCTGGCGACGCCGGTACCGGAGATCCCGCGTTCCTCCTGGCGATTCCTGTGGCACAGTGGCGGAACGAATTCGTGTTCCTTGCGCCCAACAAGTACGCCATGAACTACATCTCGGTGGCGGCGCCCATGGGCGCGAAGGTGTCGTTTGACGGCAACCTGCTGTCGCCAGACTTCTTCGAGAAGGTGTCCAAGACGTACCAGATGGCCCGGATCTTTGTGGGAGAGGGGGTGCATCGCGTCAAGTCTGACCAGCCGGTGGCGGTCGACGTGTACGGCTTTGATCAATACGTGTCGTACGGTTACCCGGCAGGACTCGACTTGAAAGACCTGAAGCTGGTGAAAGAGCCTGGTGACTGAGCGCAGAGATGACTGAGCGCAGAGATGACTGAGCGCAGAGATGACTGAGCGCGGGCGGGCGTCGGCGTCGACGAGCTAGGTTGAGAGCGGTTCGATTGGGTCCAGTGCGAGAAGGAGAATGAACATGAATCGGAATCTGTGGCCACGGCTCGGCAGCCTCACCTTGTGCGTGCTGCTCGCGATCGCGCCAGCCTGTTCAGACACCTCCACCGACGGGCCTGCTAGCCCGGCAGATGCGGGCGGATCGACTGATACCGGCGTTTCCGCCGCTGACAGCGGAACCGGCGAAGATGCCGAAGATTCTGGGGCTGCAGCTGGTGACATCGCCGTGGCTGACGCGGCGGTCAGCGCCAAACTGAGCTTGTTGACGGTGACGCCGAGCCAGGGCAAGGCGACGGGCAATGAACCGCTCATCTTGACGGGCACGGGGTTCACGGCGGAAGCGCAGGTGCTGTTTGACGGTACGCCGCTGGACGCAGAGGCCGTTTTTGTCGTCGACGCGACCGAGATCCAGGTGCAGACGCCGCCGCACACGCCGGGGCTGTCGGACATCACGGTGCTGGTTCCCAACGAAGATCCGAGCAAACCGGCCTACTCAAGCGCGCTCGATGATGCGTTCCTGTTCTACAACGACGTGATCATCTCGAAGGTCTCGCCGGCAGAGGGCTCCGTGACCGGCGGCTCGCCTGTCACGATCAGCGGCTCTGGTTTCGCTGGGAACACCAAAGTCCTGATCGGCGGCAAACCCGCGATCGGGGTGCAGGTTGTGGACGACTCGGAAGTGCTCGTGGTCACGCCGCCAGGCGTCTTCGGCTTTCAGCCGGTTCACGTCGTCAACGATCGCGGCACTGGCACGCTGAAGAACGGCTTCTTCTATCACTCCCAGCCCAAGGTGCAGACCGTCGCCCCAGCGGCCGGTCCCACGTCGGGCGGCACCGAGATCTCGGTCCTCGGCGCCGGTTTTACGGACAAAACGCAGGTTTGGCTCGGCGACAACCAGGCCTCCGTGCTTGAGGTGCAGGGCACCAGCAAGCTGCGCATCAGCGCGCCGCCCGGCCAGTCCGGCGCTGTCGCGGTGACCGTGAAGACGAAGTACGGCACGCACAGCCTGCCAAACGGCTACGTGTACACCGACGACAAGGGCACGGCAGCGACCAAGATCTTGGCCATCGCGCCGCCCAAGGGCCCGCTGGCTGGTGGGCAAACCGTGACGATCGTGGCCAATGGATTGGTCAGCAAGGACGACACTACCGTGCTCTTTGGCGGCAAACTCGCCAATATCGCCAGTGTGACGCCGGGCGCGCACACCGTCGTGGTCGAGGCGCCAAAGGGGGCCAAGGAAGGCGCCATCGACGTGACGGTGGTGACCTCAAAAGGTACGCACACCGCCACAGACGGCTACACCTACGACCTGAGCGTCGAGGTTCACAGCATCGCGCCGGCGTTCGGTCCGCCGGCGGGCAATACGAAGATCGTCATCAAGGGGGCCGGCTTCTCCAAGGGTAAACCGCTGGTGCGGATCGGCGCGCTGCAGGCCGCCACCGTCGTCGTGGTCAGCGACAGCGAGATCCAGGCGATCACGCCCCCCGGCAGCCCCGGCTACGTCAACATCCTCGTGCAGATCGGCGACGACCAGGCCGTCTTGCCAAACGGGTTTGCCTACTCGGGCCAGTCACTGGCGTTGTACGTCGTCTACCCCGACAACGGCGCGCAGGCGGGCGGCTCCAAGGTCAACATCTACGGCGCTGGGTTCGAGAAATCGATGCAGGTCTTCTTCGGCGACAACCCGGCGACCCACGTGACGTTCATCGATCCGACCCACATCACCGTGAAGACGCCGCCGGGCAAGGTCGGCGCCGTACCGGTAAAGGTGCAGGTCGGCAAGGAAGCGCGCTCGCTGAAGAACGGCTTCACCTACTTCAACCCGATGAGCAAATACGGCGGCACCTGGGGCGCGGCGGTGGATGGCACCGTCAACGTGACCGTGCTGGACAGCTCGAGTGGGCAGCCTGTACCCGACGCGTTCACCATGCTGTGGACGGACCCAACGACGCCGCACCAGGGCTTCACCGACAAGAACGGCCAGATCACGTTCAGCGGCAGCGATGTGCTGGGTACGCAGATGATCTCCGCCAGCAAGGAGGCCTACGAATCAGCCTCTGTGGTGAAGTTCAACGCGACCAACGTCACGGTGTTTATCGCGCCGATCCCGCCACCCTCCCCTGGCTCGCCGCCACCCGGGCAGCCGCTGCCGCTGGTGAGTGGCAAGGTGATTGGGCTGGACAAGTACGTCATCATCCCGGCCGGTAAGTGCTACGAGTACACCGGCAAACCGACCACGCCGAAGCCGACGTGTGATGCTTGCTCGACGACGGCGCAATGCCAGACCACCGGTGGCCAGGACTTCGCATGCCTCGACATTGGCAACGCCAACGGCAAGCGGTGCGTGCAGGACTGCAGCAAGGGCCAGAAGTGCATCACGGGCTTTGTGTGTGCGCCGCAGAAGGAGGCTGGCGGCGCGCGCTGTGTACCGAAGGCGGGAGAGCTGGCGGCGGTCTGCTACCACACCAAGTCGACGATCTTCAGCGCGGAGAACCAGCCCAAGGTTGGCAACGGCTTTGAGGCGACGCCCGCCAATGGCTACAGCTACGCGATCACAACAGGGTTCGGCGAGATGGCGATCGTGTGTTTCGGCGGCTACAAGGCCGTCGGTACGGTGCTGAACGCAGACGACGCCACCGCGATGCAGAAGTTCACGGCGACGACGATGGGCGTGAAACGTCACCTCTTTGTGGGTCCCGGCGACAACCCGAAAGACGTGCACATCAAGCTCGACATCCCACTGTCACGAAAAGCCTCGGTGCGCTTTGACGAGCCGCCGACGTGGACGTTCACCGGCGGCGGCTACATTGTCGACGCGGCGTTTGCGTATCTGGTGCTCGGTTCGGACGGCGTCATTCGCATGCCCAACACCGACCAGAAGTTCCTGGCCCCGTTCCAGAGCACCGATCCCGACAAGCTAGAGATCGAGCAGCTTCCGGCGGCGTTTGTGGGCGACATCTTCGACGCTTCGCTGAGCATTCTTGGGCTGGTCGTGCAGATCACGGGCGGCAACCAGATGCCCATGAGCGCGTCGGTGCTCAACGACATCAAGTCGATGACCAACGACACGATGGTGCGGCGCTTGGGCAACGGCGACTTTGAGGGCATCGCCACCGGCGTGCAAAACACCATCTACGACATGTGGGGCGCGAGCTCGACGAACATCTACGCGGTCGGCACGAAGGGCGCGCTGATGAATTGGAGCGGCAACGGCTGGACCCAGCAGGCCAACTTCACGCAGGACGACCTGCGCGGCGTGCACGGCATCTCGGCGAATCAGGTGTGGGTCGTCGGCTACAAGGGCGCGGCGGCGGCGTTTGATGGGGCGGGATGGAAGCCGCTCGATATGATCTCTGGCGCGGTCAACCTCAACGGCGTGTTCGCAACGGCGGGCGACAAACCCGGCGACGTGGACGTGTGGGCGGCTGGCACGAGCGGCGTCTACAAGCTCGCAAACCAGGGCTCGCAGACGGGTTTCAAGAAGTACTACCCCTCACCGTACCTGAACGCGTGGGCCATTCACGGCTCGGACAACAAGCACATCTGGGCGGTGGGATACGGCGGCAGCATCGTTCACTGGGACGGCAAGGTCTGGCAGACGCAACCATCCGGCTCTTCGATCGCGTTGCGAGACGTCTACGCGCAGAGCGCCACGTCGGTGTATGCGGTGGGTGAGGCCGGGCAGATCTTGCACTACAACGGCGTGAAGTGGACGGCCCACAAGAGCCCGGTCCAGAGCACACTGCACGCGGTGTGGGCCAACGGCGACAGCGACGTCTGGGCGGTCGGCACGCGCTCGGTGGTCCTGCACTACGACGGCAAGACGTGGGACAAGGTGAACGTGAAAGAGGTGCACAAGTCTCTGCACGCGCTCTACACCCAGCCAAACGGCGACTTCTTCGCGATGGGAGAGCAGGAGCTGCTGATCGGGCCGATGATCTACCCGCCGCTGGACGTGAACCCGAAGGTGAACGGCGTGCTCACGGACTACCTGCTGAAGTGGAACGTGGACGAGTCGACGACGCAGCCGCACTTCAACTACATCACCATCGGCATCCCCGGGATGGGGCCAGACACGCCGGTGTGGAACATCATGGCGGAGGGCGGGCTGACTCAGACCAAGCTGCCGGCGTTCCCGAATATCCAAGGTACGCCGGGCATCCCGACGGGCACGACCCTGCGGTTGACCATGGTGCGTGGCTACAAGGAAGGCTTCGACATCGACGCCTACGACCTCACCGATATGAACCAGTTGACGTGGCGCTCGTGGGCCATCAACCAGTTCTTCTTCACCAAGCAATAGGACCGACGACGTGACGAGCAACCAGGAGCGGACCGCATCACGCGGCCGAGTGGGGAGCGTTCGACGCTGCGTGGCGGGGTCGGCGACGACGCGCTCTAGTGCGTCAGCGGCAGCGCTGTTGGCCCTGATTTTCGGCCTCAGCTGTCTGAGTGGCTGCGGTACGGGCGACGACGACAAGAAGGACACGACCGGCGGCGATACGGCGGGCGCGGATGGCGGCGTGGACGGCGGCGTGGATGGCGGCGCGGGCGACACCGCGATCGACGGCAGCGGCCAGACGGACGGCGTGGCGAACAGCGACGTCGGCGCGACGGACGGCGCTGGCACGGGCGAGGTGCTGACGGCGCGCTCGCTTCGCTTCACCGACAACATGACGGCGATCTGGGGCAGCGGCCCTGACGACATCTGGTGGGTGGGCTCCGGCGGACGTGTGCTGCACTACAACGGCAGCGTGCTGACACCCCGCAAATCCGGGACGGACAGGGATCTCTATGGCGTCTGGGGCCGCGGCCCGAAAGACGTGTGGCTGGTCGGCGATCGCATCGTGCTGCACTACAACGGCGTGAAGATGCAGGACCGAACGCCGGACGACATCGGCAAGGTGATCCTGCGTGGCGTGCACGCGCCCGCTGACGCCAGCACTGTGATGATGGGCGGCGACGACGGCGTGGTCTACCGTGTCTTGCCAAGCAACAAGCTCATGAAAGAGCAGACCAACTTCGCGCTGAAGATCCGAGCGATTCACGCGATCAACGCCGGCAATGTGTGGGCGGTTGGCGATAAAGGTCAGGCGCTCCGGCTGTCGGGTGGATCGTGGGCCTCGGTGCCGCTGCCGAAGGCCAACGCGGACCTACACGGGCTCACCGCGACCGCGACGGGACGTTTGCTGACCGTCGGCGACGGCGGCTATGTCGCCGCGACTGAGAGCAAGCTGTGGGTGGATTCGCTGACCAACGACCCGAAGAGCCGCGACCTCTTTGGTATCTGGTCTATGGGCGAAAAAGAGGCCTGGGCGGTCGGCGCAGACGGCGCGCTCATCCACCACATCGGCAGCAAGTGGAACGTCACCGACATCGACGGGACCTACATGAAGACCGGGACGTTCCGCGCGGTGTGGGGCATGGCTGCGCAAGGGGCTGAGGCGGCGTTTGCGTTCGCGGTTGGCGACAAGGGCGTGGGCATCCGCTTTGACGGCGCGACGGAGAAGTGGCTCGACTATCGCGCCGAGACGACGGCCCATCTCAATAACATCACCACGCTGCCGGACGGACGCCTCATCGTGGCGGGCGACTCGGGGGTGCTGCTCGAGGCCAAAGACGCCAACGCGGGGTTCGTCGATCTGGGTGTCGCGGTGACAGGGACTCACCTGCGCGGCGTCGCCGACGACGGCGCCAAGGGCTTCTGGGCGGTCGGCGACAACGGGGTGACGGTGCGGATCACGGCTGACGGCGATCCGCAGGTGCGCGTCGCCGCCGAAGCCGCCGGCCAGCGCCTCTCGGGCGTCGCGCTGGTCGGCAAGGACGTCGTCGCGGTTGGTCACGGCGGCATCGCGCTGCGCTGGGATGGGAGCGACTGGAAGGCCGAGAAGACGGGCGTGCAGTTCAATCTGACGGCCATCGCCACGCACGGCGGCGAGGCGTGGGCCGTCGGCGAGTTCGGCACGGTGATCCACCGCGACAGCAGCGGCAAATGGAACAAGGAAGCGAGCGGTGAGTCGTTCAACCTGCACCGAGTGGCGGCGTGGGACAAAGGCGTCGTCGCGGTCGGCGACAACGGGTTGGTGCTGCTGCGGGTGGACGGCAAGTGGAGCAAGGTCTTCGAGAGCCCAGGGCTGTTTCTGTACGGTGTGGCCCGCAGCGCTGACGGCAACATCATCGGCGTGGGCTGGAAGGGCACGCTCGTCGTTGGCGCCGGAGGTGACTGGAAGGTCGTCGAGTCGGGTCTGCCAAACGTGCTGCTGGACGTGGCGGTCTCCGGCAAAGACGCCGTCGCGATCGGCCACAAGGGCGGCATCTATCAACTCGACGCAGGTCTCTAGGAGCGCAGTGATGGTGCACGTTCGACCGGGCCTGTCAGGCTCAACCCGCCGATCACGGCGATCCCGCCGAGCCGGGCAAACCGGGCAAACCGCGCAAGCCGGGCACGCTGGACGCGCGGTCGCATGGGCGCTGTGGGCCGGGCTCGCGGTGCTGAGCGTCACGGGTTGGCTGAGTGGGTGCGGGGAACAGGACGCGGCGAAGCCGACCGACGCCACGGCTGCGGTCGACGCTGCGGCGGCGACTGACACCAGCGGCGCGACGGCCGACGCCGGCGGGCTCAGCGACGTCGTCGACGTAGGGCTCGGCGGCGAGAGCGACGTCAACTTACCCGACGTATCCGGGCGCGTGCGCGCGCAAGGTCTGTTTCAAGAGCTCAAGGTTCCGGGCGTGGCGAATCAGGTGTTCCACGGCTGCTGGACGGAGGGCAGCACACGCGCCTACCTGACCGGGACCGGCGGCACGATCTTGGGCTGGAACGGGCTCGCCTGGCAGGAGCTCACGACGGGCGTCTTCACGACGCTCAACGGCGTCGCGGCAGGCAAAGGCGGGCTGCGAGCCCATGCGGCCGGCCTGAGCGGCACGGTCGTCTCCGGCCTCGCCGCGACCAAGACGGACGTCGCCACCGTCTGGGGACCGCCGGGCGGCTGTAAATCCGGGGCCGACTGCAACGACAATAACGGCTGCACCAGCGACTACTGCGAGAGTGGTATCTGCCAACACGCGGCGTCGGGGGCGGCCGGATGCTGCGGCTCTGTCGCGTTCTCCGACGGCTTTGGCAACCTCGCGAACTGGACCGTCAACGACCTGTACGAGAAGACCACGGACAAGGGCGGCATCTCCTGGTCCGCGGCGGCCATGACCGGCAAAGACGGCAAGCTCCGGGTCACCAGCGCGCCGAAATCCATGTATTTCGGGCGTGTGGATGCGCCGTGTCCGGGCGACAAGACCAAGATGTGCCCGACGTTCGACAACGGCAAGGTCGTCGGCGCCTCGGCGCGGTCGCAGCTCTTTCAGCTGCCGGTGTCTGAGAAGGTCACCCTGACGTTCCAGCTGCTGATGGACGTCGAGAACGGGGTCGGCTTCGACGTGCTGACGCTGCACGTGAAGCAGGGCACCAAGATGACGCTCGTCTGGGACAAGAACGCGATCGGCGGCGCGGGTGACACCGCGGGCAAGTTCGTCACCCAGGTCGTGGACCTCACCAACTGGTCCGGGGTCAGCATCGAGCTGGTGTTCACATTCGACGCCAAGCAGAAGGACCTCAACGACGGTGAGGGCGTGTTCATCGATGACCTGCTGGTGTCGACGACTTGCCCGGCAGGCACGACGGCCATCAAGGGGCTGACCAAATCAACGTTCTTCGACGTGTGGGCCTATGGCGACGATCTGGCCTACGCGGTCGGAGTCGCCGGCGCGATCGCGCGTTGGGACGGCACCGAATGGACGATGCAGACGGGCGGCAAGCCGAAGGACATCCTCGGGCTCGGCGGCGCGCCCGGCGTGCTGCAGCTCGCGGTGGGACAGGGCGGCATGCTCGGCACGCTGGGGCCAAACGGTATCGATCCGATCAGCAGCGGCGTCACAAACGACCTGTACGACGTCGCGGTGACGGCCGACGACCCGTCAAAGATCCACGCGCTAGCGGTCGGCGCGCAGGGCACCGTGCTGGAGTTCGACAAGGGCAAGTGGACCAAGAAGACGTTCCCCAGCAGCGCGACGCTGAAATCGGTGGCGGCGATCGGCGGCGGACAGTACTACATCATCGCCAACAACCTCATCTACGAGCGCAGCAGCACCGGCGCGTTTGCGTTGAAGACGAGCGCACCCGCGTTCCTCAACGACGTCGCCGTCACCGGTCCGGGGCAAGCGATGGCGGTCGGCTCAACCGGGCTGCTGATGGAGCTCAAGGGCGGCGTTTGGACCCAGAAAACCGGCACATTCGGGCTAAACGACGCGTATGGGATCCACGTCAACTCCACGAAGGACATCTGGGTGGTGGGCAACACCGGCATGATCGCGCGTTGGGCCGGCGGGCCGCAGTGGGAAGGCGTCAAGTCGCCAACGGGCAAGCATCTTCGGGCGGTTTGGGCGAGCGCGGCGGACAACGTGTGGGCCGTCGGGCTGGCGGGCACGATCGTTCATTATGACGGCGCCAAGTGGGCCGTCGTCGAGGGCCCGTCGGCAGAGATCGACTGGATCGCGATCTGGGGCAGCGACCCCAACGACATCTACGCGGCCGGCAAGGGTGGCATCCTAGGGCGCTGGGACGGCCAGAAATGGGCCGTCATCGCCGCGCCTGTCATCCAGACGATGCGCGCCGTGTGGGGGCTTGGACCCAAGGATGTGTGGGCGGTCGGCGACAAGGGCGCGATCTACCACAACACTGGCGGCGGCTGGTCGCCTACGCCCGTGGAGCCCTTCAAGATCCCCGACCAAGATCCCTACATCGTCGAGTCGACGCTCTACGCCGTCTGGGGCGCGAGCGCGGACGACGTGTGGGCGGCCGGCGCGCCCGACAGTCACGGCAACGGCGTCCTTGTGCACTGGGATGGCAAGACGTGGAAATACACACAGATCCTCAAGGATGAGAGCCGAGTGGTGCGCGCGATGTGGGGCTGGGGCAAGGACCGACTCTTGCTAGCCGGCACGCAAGGGATGGTGCTCGCGTTCGACGGTAAGAGCCTCGCCGAGGTGGACTCTGGTTCGATCGCGACGTTCTTCGACGTCTGCGGATGGGGCAAAGACGCGCTTTTCGTGGGCAGCATAGGCACCGTGTTACGCTACATCCCGCCGTTGGTGCCCGAACCCAGCGGCGACACGACCCCGTGACGCCGGACAGCGCGCGCGACGACGGCCCGGGTTCGGTAGACGAAGACGACGCCCGGCGCTGGGTCCATCCGGCGCTGGGTCCATCCGGCGCTGGGTCCATCCGGCGCTGGGTCACCAGACGAGGAGAGGGCCATGCGAGACTTCGGCACCGCGAACCGCGACAGCGCCCACGCACCCGGGGCAGTCGCTGCGCGTGCGGGCGCCGCGGCAAAGCAGGAGCGCACGTCTGTCGGGTACACGCTGCTCCTGCTTGTCCTCGCCACTGGTTGCGGCACCACGATTGTCCCCGGCCAAATGGCGCCGGTGGATGGCGGCGGCAACGACGGCGGCGCCGCGATCTTTGGGGACGGCGGCTGGGGCGCCGACAGCGGCGTCGGGACGTCGGACGGCACCATGGGCGCTTCAGACGCCCCGACAGCTGGCGCGGACACGGGCACAACGGCGGATGGAAGCGCGGGCAGCGAGCTGCGTTTCGCCATGCCCAACAACAACAAAGACGACTTCGGCGGGGTCTGCGCGGATGTGTGCAAGCTGAATTTGCCGCAAAATAGCGTGCGCAAGATCTACGCGCAGTACCTCGTCGACGGCAAACCGAAGGCCGATGTGTTGGTCCGCTTTGGCTTGATCGACCCGCAGAACACCAAGGCGGAGATCCTCATCGAGAACAGCATCACGGATGAAAACGGGGTCGCGGTCAGTGAGCTCAAGGCCGGTGGATCGCCTGGCACTATCGACATCGCCGCGGTCGTGCCGGCCGACGAGGCGGCAGGGGCCAAGATCTTCAAGGTTCACGTGATCTCCAAGGCCAAGGGACCGCTGCAGATTCGGCTGCACTACCTCGGCTCCAACAACCCACTCGAGCTCGCGCACATCAAGGCACGGCTGACGCGGCAGGTCATCGACGGGGAGCCGGCGTGCAAAGACGTCGATCTGGGCGACACGCTGCCCAAAGCGCAGTGGGAGAGCCCCGGCAACCTGCAGTGGGACAAGCCGTGGACGATCACGTACCCGTCGTTCGCCAAGTGGGTCGAGAAGGAGGTCGGGATCAACGGCGGAAAACCGCTGACCTTCACCGTCATTGGCGTCGCAGCGAAGAGCAACATCGGCGCCGTGCGGGCCGCCGGTTGCATCGACACAGGCGCGACGATCACCTGGAATCCCGGCACACAAGCGCTCGAGGGTTCGGATGTCACCGTCATCGTCAAAGACCTGCCGCCGCGCCTGAAGGGCACCTACGACATGGTGACCCGCCTCGACCTGCTCTCGATTTTGCCCGACACGGTCGAGTTCGTGTTCAAGGCGATCTTCGACATCATCACAGACCCGATCGCCGGCACGTTGTCGCTGACCTGCAAGCTCGGCAACGGCAAGCTCGACAGCTTCTGCGGCCTGATCTTTGAGGACGTGAAAAAACCCGATATCAACAACTTGAAGCAGCCGTTTGGCGCGCTCATCGTGAAGTTTCTCGACGCGATCCTGTACAGCTTCCTGCCAGACAGCGTGAAGTCCGGGCTCAACGCGGGCGCCGACCTGGGCAAGATCCTCACCGACTTGGAGATGGGCGGCATCATCGATCTGAAACAGGAGCCTGATAATACGGGCTTTCTGAGCAAGGACTACACCAAGGACGAGTGGCAGTCGGTGACGTACAAGTGGTCGCTCGGCCAAGCCTGCAACCCTAAGGATCCCAACTGCGGCAAGAAGACCTTCAGCTTCATCGCCTTTCAGCAAGACGCGATCGTCGGCCACTTCGACCTGTGGCGGGACACGCCCAAGAGCGAGATCAAGATTGGCGAGCACGGCCTCGGCATCAAGTGGGGCGCGCTGCTCAACTACATCATCCAGAAGCAGCTGCTGCCCGCGATCACAGCGGATCCGAAAGATCCGGCGGCGCCGGTGGTGGACTCCTACGCCAAGCTGATCAAGAGCTTGCTCGCCGGCAAGGCCTGCCTGATCAAAGACACCTGCTGTGCGGATTTCGGCAAAGGCCTCGCTGCGCAGCAGTCGCTTGTGGGCGCGAGCTTTCTGGAGGGCACCTGCGAGCTGATCGTGACGCTCGGCGCCGGACTCATCGAGTCGCAGCTGGTGGCCCTGGATACCGACACGACGAAGGGCAACACGATGACGATCAAGACCGACGCGTGCGCCATCTTCGACGACAATCAGGACATGATCATCGACTCGATCGGCAAGTCGACCTACCCGTGCGACTGGAACATGCAGGTCAAGATCGGCGGCAAGCCCCAGCAAGTGAAGGCGACCTTCTTTGCGACTCGGCAGGAGTAGCGGGTCAGCCGTGACGGCGGGCGGATGCGCTAGCTGAAGTCGGCGGGGTCAACGTCGACAAACAGCTGTACGCCCGGCGGCAAGACGTTCGTTGCCAGGTCCTGCACCCACCGCAGTTGGCCATGCAACGTCGCGCGCGTCTCCGCACGCAGCAGCACGTGGTAGCGATGCACGCCGCGTAGCTTGGCGACACCCGCCGCCACCGGGCCACGCGCGTCCGCACCATGGCCCCGCAACGCCTCCGCCAGAATGCGGGCCGCGGTCGCCGTGCGCTGATGGTCCGTGTGGCGGAGCTCCAGCAAGGCGAGGTGGCTATAGGGCGGATAGGCGCTCAGGCGGCGTCGCTCCAACTCCTGGGCCAGAAATCCGGGGTGATCGTGCCGCAAGGCGCTCATGATCGCCGGATGTTCGGGCGCCCAGCTCTGCACCAAAACCTGCCCGGGTCGGTCGCCACGGCCCGCGCGACCAGCGACCTGGGTGAGCAGCTGAAAGGTGCGCTCGGCGGCGCGGAAGTCGGGGATGCGCAGGCCGGTCTCGGCGAGCAACACCCCGACGAGCGTGACGCTGGGAAAATCGTGGCCCTTGGCGAGCATCTGGGTGCCCACTAGCACGTCGATCTCGCGATCACGAAACTGTTTGAGCAGCTCGTGCATGCGCTGGCCAGTCGCCGTGTCTCGATCAAAACGCGCCACCCGCGCGCCGGGCAGCTCGCGCTCCAGCGTATGGACGATGCGCTCGGTGCCGGTGCCGACGCGGAGGAAGTTTCGGCCGCTGCAGCTCTCGCACGGCTGGTCGGGATCGACGCTGTGGTTGCAGTAGTGGCAGCGCAGGCGGCCTTGGCGCTGGTGCCACGTGAGGCTGATGGCGCAGTCGGGGCACTCGACGCTGTCGCCGCAACCCGCGCAGACGACGGTCGTGGCGTACCCGCGGCGGTTGTGCAGCACGATCACCTGCTCGCCACGCGCGATGGTCTGGACCATGGCGTCGCGCAACGGCACGGACAGCAGGCTCGGCCGACTCTCGTCGTCGGGATCGCGGAGCCGCTCCGCGTCGCGCAGATCGATCACAAACGCCTCAGGCATCGGCCGATCAGCGACGCGGCGTCGCATCTCCAGCAGCGTGAGGCGGCCATCGCTGACCAAGACCATCTCTTCGCAACCCGGCGTCGCCGAGCCGAGCACACACACCGCGCCAGACTCGCGCGCGCGCACCAACGCCAGATCGCGGGCGTGGTAGCGCAGACCGGACTGCTGTTTGAAGCTGGGATCGTGGCATTCGTCGAGGATGATCACGCCAAGATCAAAGAGCGGCGCGAACAGCGCGGACCGGGGCCCGATGACAATCCGCGCCTCGCCGCGCCGCACCCGACCATGCTGATCGAGCCGTTCGCCGTCGCTCATGCCGGAGTGCAGCGCCGCCACGCGATCGCCAAAACGACCGCGAAAGCGCTGCACGAGCTGCGGCGTCAGCGCGATCTCAGGCACCAAGACTAGCGCGCCCCTGCCCTGCTCCAGCGCCTCGGCGATGAGCTGCAGGTAGACCTCCGTCTTGCCGCTACCCGTGACGCCGCGCAGCACAAAACCGCCGTATTTGCGGGTCTGCAGCGCGGTGCTCAGGTGCGCGAGGACCGCGATCTGCTCGTCGGTGGCGGGTGGGGGCGGCTCAACCGACACGTCTGCGCGCATGCCGAGCGGATCGCGCCGCACGTGCTCTTGTGACAAGCGCAGCAGCCCGCGCGCAGCGAGGTCTTCGAGCAGCTGGTGCGGCACCGCGACGCGCTTGAACGTACCCGTGAGCGGGTCGGAGCTGCGGCGCAGGTCGGACGCGCTGACCTCGCCGTGGGCCAGCACGTGCTCCAGCACGCGTCGCTCGCTTTTACGCAGATCGGTCGGCCAGTCGACGCCTTCGATGCGCCCGACCATCCAACGGGTCTTTGTGGAGGCCTCGTCACCCGTCACGCCGGTGCGTCGCAGGGGCGCTGGCAGGGCGAGCCGCATCGCTTGACCGAGCGGCGCCTGGTAGTAGCGGGCCGCAAACTCGAGGCACCGCAGCAGCGGTTCGGGGAGCAGCGGCTCGTCGTCGAGGAGCGCGTCAATGGGCCGGAGCTTGTCGACCGGGCATTCGAGGTCCGCGACCGGGGCGACGCGCCAGATCACACCGACGTGAAGGCGACCGCGAATCGGCACCCGCACCCGGGTGCCGGGCTTCGGCAGTGTGGTGATCGCGGCTGGCAGCCCGTAGCTCAGGGCGCCTGTGGCGGCCGCTACGGCGACCTCAACGCCGTGGGTGAAGCGCGCGCCGACGTCGAGCGCTGCGCCGGCGCGTGGACGACGTGAGGCCGCAGCCTTGCGGGCAGCATTGCGCGGAGCGGGGGGTCGGGAGGCGGCACACACGCCGGTAGGGTGGGCGCGCCGATGGGCTGGGGCAAGCGGGCGATCCGGTTTTTGATGGCCGCCACCAGGGCACGGCGCGGCGCGGCCTGCAGGCGTTGCCATCCGCGTGCTGGTCACTACACTACGCGCCATGTGGTTCAATACGCCCGCCATCGTCACGCTCATCGACCTCGCGCTCACCGAGGATATCGGCACTGGCGACGCCGCCACCGACGCCACCGTCGATCCTGAGCTGATCGGCAGCGCGGGAGTGTGGGCCAAATCCAACGCCGTCGTAGCCGGAGGGCCGCTCTTAGCCGCGGTCATGCGACGCGTTGACGCGACGTTGGTGGTCATGCAGCACGTCTCCGAGGGCGATCTGGCGGTGACAGGGACGCGGGTGCTGACCATCCACGGCCGTGTCGCGGCGATTCTCACCGCCGAACGACTCGGTCTGAACTTCATGGGTCGCCTCTCAGGCATCGCGACTGAGACCAGGCGCTGCGTCGACGAGATCGCGGGCAGCCGGACGATCATCCTCGACACGCGCAAGACGCTGCCGGGCTTCCGGAGCCTCGACAAATACGCGGTTCGAATGGGCGGCGGCGGCAATCACCGGACCGCGCTCGACGCCGGCATCCTCATCAAAGAGAACCACATCCTAGCCGCGGGCGGCGTCGCGCAGGCGGTGCGGCGGGCCAAAGCTGGCGCGTCACATCTGCTCAAAGTCGAGGTCGAGATCGAACGCCTCGACCAGCTTGAAGACGCGATCGAAGCGGGCGCGGACGTCGTGATGCTCGACAACATGACCAACGCCCAGCTCCGCGAAGGCGTGGCGATCGTGGCCGGGCGTGTGCAGATCGAAGCCAGCGGCAACATGACCGTGCCGCGACTGGCCGGTGTGGCCGCGACAGGGGTCGACTTCATCTCGCTCGGCGCGCTGACCCACACGGTGACGGTGGCGGATCTGTCGTTGCGCCTCGATTCGTGAGTCTGTCCGACCTCGGCGCTGAACCAGCACGTCCTTGGCTGGCCGAGACGCTGCATCGCGAGCTCGATGGCCGTTGGGCGACGCCCCAGCTGCGGACTGAGACGGGCTCCACGAACGACGACATCGCCCGATTTGCCGAGGATCACGGGATCGGCGCCGGTGCGTGGGCGCTTGTCGCAGCTCGGTATCAGCGCGCCGGACGTGGGCGACGCGGCCGGTCATGGCAGGCCGCAGACGGCGACGCGGTCCTGTTCTCCATCGCGACGCGGCTGCAGGTGCCGGCCGAGCGGTGGCCCAGCGCGTCTTTGATCGTCGGCCACGCCGTCGTCGAGACCCTGCGTCAGCTGCTGCCGGCCGATGCGCCCCGTGACCTGCTCGGCTTGCGCTGGCCCAACGACGTCCTGGTCGGGAAGCATCACCTCAAGGTCGGCGGCGTGCTCTGCGAGCGCATTCAACCGCCCCACGCGGCGACCGGCGAGGCGCTTTGGATCGCCGGCGTTGGCGTGAACCTCCGCGCGCCGCTCGAGCCTCATCTCACCGCGAGCGGGACCGGGCTGTTGACGCTGCTGAGCGCCGAGGACGCTGCACGGCTAGCGCCCGAGACGCTGATTGGCCAGCTCGCCCAGGGGATCGCGCGGCACATCGACGCTTGGCAGCTGCGTGGCGGTTTCCTGCTGCCGGACCTTCACGGCGAGTCGCTGCGGTTTTGTGACGGCGAGGTCGGTCTCGACCTGGGTGATGGGCGACGCGTCGCCGCCTGGCTGTGTGGCATCGACCGCGTCGGGGCGCTGCTGGTGCGGGACGTCGTGGACGGCGCGCCGGTCGGCCCAAAGCGCAGCGTCATCGCCTTGCGGGTGCTGGATGCCAGGACCGATCCGCCGTGGCATCATCCGCCCGATCCGGCCCCCCATCCGGCTGACTGAGGTGTTCATGCTGTTGACGATCGACATCGGAAATACCAACACCGTCCTGGGAATCTACCGAGGCACGGAGCTGCTCGACCACCTGCGCATCGAGAGCCGCAAGAGCGCCACCAGCGACGAGTATGGTGCGCTGGTGGCGACGCTGCTGTCGCAACGAGGGGTCCCGCTCGACGCTGTTCGCCACGCGATCATCGGCTCGGTCGTCCCGCCGCTCACCACCATGTTCGAAGGCCTGTGCCGTCGCTGGTTCGGCCACGAGCCCATGGTCATCGGCCCTGGCGTGCGAACCGGCATGCCCATCCTGTATGACAACCCGCGCGAGGTCGGCGCCGATCGCATCGTCAACGCCATCGCGGCCTACGAACGCTGCGGACGCGCCTGCATCGTGGTCGACTTCGGCACGGCGACGACGTTCGACGTCATCAGCGACAAGGGCGAGTACCTCGGCGGCGTCATCGTGCCCGGCATCGGCATCAGCGCCGACGCGCTGTTCAGCCGCGCCGCGAAGCTGCCACGGGTAGAGATCGTCCGACCTCGCAACGTGATCGGCAAGACGACGGTGGAGGCGATTCAGTCCGGCCTCGTCTTTGGCTACGTCGGGCTGATCGAGGGGCTCGTGGCCCGCATCTCGGCGGAGTTGGACGCGCAACCGGCGGTGATCGCGACCGGGGGACTGGCGCAGCTGATCAGCCGAGAAAGCAGCGTGGTAGACGAGGTCGTGGAGTTCTTAACCCTCGACGGCCTCCGCATGGTGTGGGCCCGCAACGAACACACCCGCAGCCCGGGCGCCCGCAGCGCGACCACGCGACGAGGTGGACGCACGTGAGCGCCGCTGCGGACCGCGTGGGCGTCACCGAGCTGTACGCCTCCATCCAAGGCGAGTCGACCCACATGGGCCGGCCGTGCACGTTCATCCGTCTGGCGGGCTGCCCGCTGCGCTGCCGGTGGTGCGACACGGAGTACAGCTTTGATGCAGGCACCCGGATGGCCATCCCAGCCGTCGTCGAGGCGGTGCGCGCGCTCGGGCTGCCGCTCGTCGAGGTCACCGGCGGCGAACCGTTGTCGCAGCAGGGCGCGCGGCCGCTGATGCACGCGCTGGCTGAGGCGGGCTTCGAGGTGCTGCTTGAGACGAGCGGCGCGGTGGACATGACGCAGATCGATCCCCGCGTGACCGTGATCGCGGACCTGAAGTGCCCGGGCTCAGGCGAGCATGGCCGTAACCTGTGGGCACAACTCGCGGCGCTGCGACCCCAGGACGAGCTGAAGATCGTCGTCGCGGACGAATCGGACTTCACCTGGGCGCTGGGGCGGTTACAGCACGAGCTGGTCGGGATCACGGCGAAGGTGCTCTGGTCCGCCGTTCACGACGAGCTCCCGGCGGCGCGTCTCGCCGCCCTGCTACTGGACTATCGCGCGCCCGGCCGCATGCAGATTCAGCTGCACAAAGTGCTCTGGCCGGACACCGACCGCGGCGTCTAACCTTGATCTCATGGCGATTCCGCCACGCTGGAGGCCGTCATGCGACGCCACATGGGCGAAAGCCCCCGTCAGACACGAATCGTCGCCACCATTGGACTCTGCCCAGAGCCCGACTACGCCACCTACCTCGATCGCATGGTCGACGCCGGCGTCGATGTCGTGCGCCTCAACATGTCGCATGCCGGCGCGGGCTACACGAAGGAGAAGGAGATCCTCGCCTGGGCCAACCGCCCCGGCGAGAACCACGGCGCGCCGCGGGTGGCGGTGTTGGCCGACCTGCAGGGGCCCAAGGCGCGCGTTGGCGATCTAGGCGAGGCGGGGCTTGAGCTCGTTGAAGGCACGGTCGTGCAGCTCGTGACGGACGCCGGCACGCCAGATGAGGGCGCGATCGCGATCAAGCTCCCGGGCGAGGTTGGCCCTGCCGTGATGCGTGCGCTGCGAGCGCTGCACCGCGAGCGACCAGGGGAGTCGCCGCGGATGCTGTTTGGTGACGGCGATCTCGTGATCGAGGTGATCGAGATCGAAGGCCACCATGCGCGTGGGCGGGTGCTCGCTGGCGGCAACCTCAGCAGCCGAAAGGGCATCACCATTCGCGGCGTCGATATTGATCTGGACCCGTTCCCCGCCAAGGACCAGGCCGATCTCGACTTTCTGCTCGTACAGGGCATCGATTTTCTCGCCGTCTCCTTCGTCCGCACCGCGAGTGACGTGAAGCGCGTGCGCCGCTATATCGCCGAGAAACAAGGGCCAGACGGACCGCCCGTGCGTCTCATCGCGAAGATCGAGACGCTCGCCGCTGTCGAGAATATCGGCGGGATCATCGACGCGGCCGACGGCATCATGATCGCGCGCGGTGATTTGGGGTTGCAGCTCGGCGTCGCTGAGGTCCCCCTCGCGCAGAAGGTCCTGGCACGGCGAGCGCGTGATGCAGGCAAGCCGGTGATCGTGGCGACGCAGATGCTGGAGTCCATGATCAGCCACCCGGCACCGACTCGAGCGGAGGCGACGGACGTGTTCAACGCCATCCTCGACGGTGGCGACGCCGTGATGTTATCGGGCGAAACGAGCGTCGGCAGTCGGCCGTATGCCGTCGTAGAGACCATCGCTGGCCTCGCCTTGGTCGCTGAGCGATACCGGGCCGATCCGACCACGACGACCGACGCGCGGATCGCGCTGTTCACGGACGACGAAGACGCGTTCATTCGGCGCATCAACGAAGAGTTCGCGATCACGGCCGTGCAGTTCGCCGAGCGTATCCCGGCCAAAGCCGTTGTGACGTTCACGCGATCGGGCGGCACGCCGCGTCGGATGTCGCGCCATCGCAGTCACGTTCCGCTCCTCGCCGTGTGTCAGGGTGAGCGCGTCGCCCGATCGCTGCTGCTCTGTTACGGCGTGCACCCTGTGGTGCTGCACGACTTCGACGTCGACATCGATGGACCATCTCGCATGATCGCGGTGGCACGAAAGGTGCTGCGCGCCGATTACGGCCTGACCCGCGGCGATGCCTTGGTGGTCACCGCTGGTGCGGACTGGCCGAAGGGCGGCACCAACAGTATTCGCGTCTTGGTCGAAGATTTTGATGAGGCGCTGGGCAACGATCGCCGGCGGCGCAGCACCGGTCGCCATCGGCACCAGCGCACGTAGGCTCAGCTGACGGGCCGAAAAACCACGCCGACCGCACCCTTGGTGTCTCGCTCGCACGCCACGTTCATCCGGCCATCGAGCAAGTTCCAGGCCAGATCACCCAGCAAGGCCAGACGCCAGCCCGTCAGACCGAGGGCTTGCAGCAGCGCCTCTCGGTTCGCGAACGTGTCCATGAGGGCTTCCTGCACGAGTTTTCGGCGCAGCAGCAGCTGTGGCGCGAGCGATTCACGATCGGCGACCTCATTGACCATCAACATGATCAGCGCCGAGGCGGCGTCCATCCCCGGTGTGATCGGGGGCCGCGCCGGCGGCCGCGCGACCGGGGATTGCTTGCCACGCTCGACCGCGGCAATCCAGATGTCGGCATACCGGTGCACGTTGCGATTGTTCAGGCGGCGATTGCCGTTGAGGTCCTCGCGACACGTCGGCATCGCGCGCGCGATCGTCGTCAGCACGTCGTCCGAGAGCAGGAAGTGCGGGACCGTGTCGCACTCGGCGGCGAGCTTGTCGCGTTCAGCGGCCAGCTCCACCAGCGCGCCAGCCTCGATCGGTCGCAGTTTCCGGAACCCGCTCACCCGCAAGTAGGCGAGGCGCGGGTTGCGTGCGTAGCGGCTCGCTGCACCCAAGACACGGCACTCCTCTGCGACCCAGTCTGCGCGACCCCGGGTCTCCAGATCAGCTGCCAGCGCATGGTGCGCCGTCGGCAGATACCGCACGTCATTCGCTGCGTAGACTACCTGCCGCTCCGGCAATGGACGCCGGCTCCAGTCAGCCATCTGGGCGCCCTTGGGCAGCCGCACATCGGCCAGCTCCCGCAGCAGCCCAGTCAACCCAATCTGCAGGCCGAAGCCGAGGAAGGACGCGGCCACTTGGGTGTCGAACACGCCCTGCATCACGACGCCGTACTTCAGATAGATGATCTCGAGATCATTGTGCAGCGCGTGGCCGATCACGAGCGGCGTGGGTTGAGCCAGAAACTCAAAGAGCGGGGTCAGATCGATGTCGGCGAGCGGATCGATCAGCCAAATGTCGGTTTCGGTGCCGATCTGAACCAGCATGAGGTGTGGAATGTAGGAGCGTTCACCGTGGAATTCCGTGTCGATTGCGACGCGTTCTTCACCGGCGAGGTCGGCGATCAGCTGCGTGACCTCCGCTTGCGTGGCTACCCAGTGCGGATCGGACTTTGGGGTCATGTTGACTCGCTGCGGCGCCAGTCATGGCGTGTGCTCGCACCATAGCACACCCTTCTGTCTTTTCAGGGAGTGAAGGGCGCGGTATGACGTCGGCGTGGAGGTGACACGTGAGCGACCAGCAGCAACACGACGATCAACCCGGATTCGAAGGGCTCATGGAGGAGCTCGACGGCATCGTGGGTCGACTTGAGCGCGGCGAGCTCAGCTTGGAAGAGAGCCTCGCCGCTTTTGAGCGCGGGGTCGGCGCGAGCCGTGCCGCCTCTGCGCTGCTGGACGACGCAGAGGCCCGCGTCGACCTGCTGGTGCGCGCAGAGCCCGCTGAGACGACGCCATTTGGCGAGGCCTAGAGCGCCGTGACGAGCCAGCGTCTCGACGCCCGCGTGTTGCAGGACGGGCTCGCGGGAGATCTGCGGGAGGCGACGGGGCTGATCATGCAGGGCGCGGTGCTGGTGAACGACCGCCCGGCCGACAAACCAGGCGCCCAAGTGCGCCACCGCGACCTCGTGAGGCTGAGAAATGCCCACGCCGTTCGCGCCTTTGTCTCTCGTGGCGGTGACAAGCTCGAGGGCGCCCTGGGCGATCTCTCCGTACAGGTGCGCGATCTCCAATGCATGGACGTGGGGGCCTCCACCGGCGGGTTCACCGACTGCTTGTTGCGACGAGGCGCGCGCGCGGTCATCGCGGTGGACGTCGGATACGGGCTGCTGGCCGACACGCTGCGGCGCGACGCGCGTGTGCATGTGCTGGAACGCACTAACGCCCGTCACCTGACGGTGGCCCTGTTGCCGTGGCGGCCGAGTTTGTTGGTGGTGGATGCCAGCTTCATCTCGCTTCGCGCGCTGCTGCCCGCCATGACCGCCGTCGCGGCGGCGGAGGCGCGGATCGTGGCCATGGTGAAGCCGCAGTTCGAGTTGCCACGCTCGGAGGTCCCCTCCGGTGGCGTCGTGCTGGACCGAGCTTTGCGCCTGCGCGCCGCGGCGGATGTCGCCCAAGAGGCCGAGAAACTGGGCTGGAAGCTGACTGGCGAAGTGGACTCCCGAGTCGCGGGACCCAGCGGCAATCGCGAGCGATTTGTCTTGCTGGAGCGAGGTTCGCCGTGCCCGTGACCGCCGCGAAAGTGGACGGCGCCCGGCTCGGCGTCGATGTCGGTGGCACGCGGCTGAAGCTGGGCCTGCTGCACCAGGGAGCCGTGGTCGCTCGGATTATCGTTCCGGCGGACATGAACACGCCCGCCGCGCTGGTCGCCGCGATACGGACCGCCGCGCTGCGCCTCAGTGACGACTGTGGCCTCCCGATCACCGCCGCGGGCGTAGGCATCGCCGGGGTGTTGGGCCTTGGCGGGTCGCCGGTGCTGCAGAGTCCCAACCTGCCGTGGCTCGACGGTGTGGACCTGCGCGCCGCCCTCTCTGCTAGCCTCGACGTGCCTGTGCACTGCGACAATGACGCCAACTGCGTCGGTTGGGGTGAGGCCATGGCTGGTGCCGGGCGCGGCGCATCTGATCAGCGCAGCGTCAATCTGGGCGGCGTGAATCTGGGCGCCGCGAATGAGATGTGCCCAAATCAGATCTGCCTCGCGCTGGGCACCGGCGTGGGCGGCAGCCTAGTCGTAGACGGTGAGCTGGAGCATGGCAGCCGGGGCCGCGGCGCCGAGCTGGGCCACATCTGCGTCGATCGCCGCGGCGCGCCCTGTGGCTGCGGCGGGCGCGGCTGCCTCGAACAATACGCCTCGCAGACTGGGTTGCTGCGGATGATGGCCGAGGTGGGGCTGCCGGCGGATGGACCGGACGCCATCCCCGCGCTCTTCGCCGCCGCAGCTGCCGAAGATCCACGCGCAAGGGCCGTGGTTGACCACGCCGGCGCCGCGCTGGGACAAGCGATCGCCGGGCTCATCCGATTGACCGGTGTCCGCTGTTACGTGTTTGCAGGTGGCATCTCGGCTGCGCTGCCGCAGCTGCGGCCCAGCATGTGTCGGGCGCTCGACCGGTACGCCGTCTCAGACGGCGTGGCCCTGCTGTTGGGCACCCTCGGCCCCGACGCTGGCGTCATCGGCGCCGCGCTGCTCGACCCCGGGCCACACCGCGACCGATGCTGAGCGCCGCGCCTCCGATAGGGTCGACGTTGTAGCGCACACTCGGTCCGCCGGGGACGGAACCAGCGCCGTACAAGTACGATAGCGCACGGTCCAGTCCCATTTTTGTTTCTTGGGGGCGCGGGGCGCGCGCCCCAGCCTGGGGATCCCAACCTCTGCCGCGCGAGACAGACCTCCCTCCGGTCGGATCTGTCGCTTGCACTCCCCACCGCGTACGGGCTCCGCCCTTTTTATTTTTCTCTCGCTGCCGAGTTATCCAAAATTGGTCGGTTTTGGATGAGTCCCGTCCGCCGCAGCTCAGAAGCTCTCGTTGCAGACCTTCTTGTTCTTGATGTCGAAGACCGCCGTCAACGTCTTGAGGAACACGTCCGGATTCGAGGCGTCAATGCCAAGCAGTTGGCCATTACCGGCGAGCGAGATGTTCATCGAGCCGCTCAAGTTCGTCGCGCCGCTGATGTCGACGACGTTGAGCTTGACGCCGAACGGCTTGCCGTCGGGCGAGCGCAGCACGTTGTTCTGTGGGCTTTTCGCGCATGCGGTGAGCGTCGGAAGCGGATCTTTGATGCACTGCTTGCTGCAATATGTGGCGTCGCCCAGCGTTGACGACGGCAAGCACGGTTTCATGTCGGTGGAACAGAAGTAGCCGGTGACGGCGATCTTCGGGCGGCACTGTCCGCTCTTGCAGACCGTGGGATTTTCGACCGTGCCGCCCACGCAATCCCCGTCGCTCTGGCAGCAGAGGCCATAACCCAAGCGTTTGGCCTGCACCCACGGCGCGAAGAAGGTGTTGCTGTTGCCCTGTCCGCCGTCGGTGAACAAGACCACGATCGTCTCGCGACACGTCCGCGCGATGTCCTTGCATTGGCCGACCGTGTCGCCGATTTTCGCCATTTTGCAGGCGTAGTTCACGTTGTCGCAGTCGGCCGAGGCCTTGCACGACTTGCCGTCGATCACGACGACATTCTTCAAGTACTCGCCGAGGTAGAAGAGGGTCTTGCCGATGGGCGTGCCGCCCGTTTGCCGCAGCTCTGGGTCTGAGTGCGTCCAACACGTACCCGAGCAGCACGAACCCGCGCAGCCAGCCACCGCTTTGCAGATCGTCGACGAGTTGCTGCAGCTTCCGGCGCTCTGAATGGCTTCGGTGCCGTCCATCCACTTCAGAATTTTGTCTTTCGACTTGAACGTGCCGTCGGGTGGAAAACGCACCGAGAGCGTCTCGTTCAGCGAGAGCCAGTACCAATTCGAGGTCGCGGTGACCTCCTCCTGATTGGAGGGGCCCGGGCTCTGCTCGCCGCTGATGGTGCTGGCGCCCTGGTAGTAGCCGCTCGTGCAGGAGCCAGTGCTCTTTTGGTAGATCTTCTGCGGAAACCGAAAGAGCGCCATGCGTGTCGCGTTGGCGTCGATCTTCTTCAGCGCGGCCGTAAATACAACCTTAGAGACGTCCATGCGGGTACACTTCTTGGTCGGATCGCAGGTCGGCCAGGACTGGCCACTGGCCGAGCAGCCCTGCACGGTGCCGCCCATGGAGCCAGAGGTGTCGAACGCGATGATGAGGTTGTTGCTCACCGGCACGCACTTGCCGCCGCTGCATGTCGTCCCTGGAAAGCAGTTTGTCTCGATCCAGCCGTCTTCGTACACGCCGCATGTGGCGAGCTTTGCGCCTGCGCACTGGGTCTCACCGGAGTTGCAGACTTTCGGAACCGTGGTGTCCACCGCGATATCAGCGCCCGCGTCGCCTGCGTCCGCGGCGCCGACTCCATCGCCAGCGCCGTCGGCCACCGCGACGTCATCAGCGACGCCGTCGTTGACCGCAGCGTCATCCAGCATCGCGCCGCTGTCCGTGGCAACACCGTCCGCCTTGGCAGCGCTCGTGTCGGTGGCCGCGCCGTCGGACGCTGCGGCGTCTGTCGTGGTGCCATCTTGGCTGTCAGCGCCGGCGTCGGGCGCGGGCGCGGTGTCGAGAGGCGCCGAGGCGTCGTTGGCCGGCGCGACGGGTTCGGCCGAGCACGCCGCGATCAGGAGGCTGGCCAGCACAAGCCGGGTGGGCATGCGCCAAGCGGGCGATGGCGTACGTCGTGGAGCGATAGGCATGGATCGACCTCAATCAGATAGCGGCACTTGTGAACGACGACCGGGGGGGGTTGGGCGGCGGGTGTGGCAATGGGTCTCCGACCGCACAAACCAAACGCCGACCAGCAGGGTAGCGGATCTCGCCGCCAACTACAGCTTGGTACCACAGACGGTCTTGTTCTTCATATCAAAGGCGCTCTCAAGGGCGTTCACAAACGCCAGAGGATCTGCGCTTGAAGCGGTGAAGAGCCGGCCGCGACCCGCCCGCGCGAGGTAGTACGACAGCGCAGGATCGGGGTTGTCGCTGATATCGACGACGTGGACCCGGACGCCAAAGGGCCGGCCATCCGGCGAGCGCAGCACGTTGTTGAGCGGCGCGTCGGCTTGGGCCTTCGTCAGCGAGAGCAGGTCGGGCAGGCACTTGCCAGGCTGACCCATCAACCCCGGGCAGAACAAGGCGCTCTTGGAGTTGGTCTCGGCCGTCTTGCACGGCGTCCCCGTCGCGACGCAATGAAAACCGGTTGGTGACGGTGGCAGGCACCGGCCGCCTTGGCATGAGGCGCCGCCGACGCAGTCGCTATCCAGCCCGCAGGCGAGGCCAAACGCGAGCCGTTGGGCGGCGACGCGCGGCGAGAAGAAGTTCGTCGGGTCGTTGGCTTCACCGCCGTCCGTGAACAGCACCACGACGGTCGCGCGGCAGCTGCGCGCACGATCGGTGCAGAGCCCCTTTTCACAATGATAGTTGGGGTTGGCGCAGCCCGCGTCCGAGACGCACGGCAGGCCGTCGACCACGACTCGGTGGCGCAGGTACTCGCCGATGTAAAAGAGCGTCTTGCCGATCGGCGTGCCGCCGTGCGCCCGCAGCTCGGGTTTGGCGTGCTTGACGCAGGCGCCATCGCAGCAGGCGCCCGCGCCACACTTCGCGGCTGCGACACAGCCGCTCAGACCGCCACCGCAAGGGTCGCCAGACGCTGTAAGCGCCTCCTCGCCATCCATCCAGCCCCCGATCTGCAGATGTCCGAGCTGGGCCTCCGTCTTGTTGCCCGGATACGCCACGCACCTGATCTCGTGAATGCTGTCCCAGTACCAGGCGCTGTTGGTCGTGACGGACTGCGCGCCGGTCGTGTCGCCGCTCAGCGTTCCAAACCCGGCGTAGTACCCGGCCGCGCACGTCGCGCCGCTGGTCTGGGCAATGCGCTGCGGAAAACGAAACAGCGCGAGGCGCGTGAACTTGGTGTCGACCTTCTTCAGCGCTTGCAGAAACACGGTCTTGGACGCGTCCATCCGTGAACACCCCTTGCTCGGTGCGCAATCTGGATACCCCTTCTGCGCACACGTGCTGCCGGGCACCATGGCGTTCATCGAGCCAGAGGTGTCAAACGCGATGATGAGGTTGTTTTCGATGGCGACGCAGTGATCGACATCGCAGTACTGCCCGGGATAGCAGGGCGAAAGCGACCAACCGTCACCCACCGATGAGCAGGTGGCGAGCTGGACACCCAGACAGATTTGCTGACCAGGCGTGCACGCTCCGTCGGCGAGCCACGTGGTGGGCGCCGCGTCGCCCGCGGAGGTTGGGGCTGTGTCGGCCACACCGGAGGAGTCCGCCGGTGCGTCTGACGCGGCGCCGGCCGTGTCCGTCAAGCCAGCGGCTGCGGCGTCCGGGTCAAACGGCGCGCCGACGCCGTCAGATCGAGGGAGGGCTGCCGCTGTGACATCAGGTGGCGGCGGGCGGGTGCATGCGCCGATGAGGACCGTGATCGCCAGCGAGACGGAGAGCGCAGCCGACGCGGTCGTCGCACGGGTTTGGGGCGTGGTGGTCTCACCAGGCTGGCGGTAGCCGACCGCGACGATCCCTGCGTCAGGCACGCCCACTCGGCGGCTAGCGCCCGCGCTTGGCGAGCGCCATAACGGCCTTGATGACTTCCACCGGTACGTCGAGTTGGCAGCCAAAGGAACGCTCGCGGTTGCCGCACCCAACGCTGATCGCGCGATCAGCCGGCATCGGCATGGGGGCGGGCAACACCTTCTCAAACGCCTTGAGAGCCGCGCCCGCGTTGAGGTACATGTACCACGCCGGGCTCGCCACGGAGCGCTTCAATGATCCCTTGAACACGGGTGACGACGCCAGCCCGCCCGCTTTTGCCGCGGCGCCACGACGCCCCTGCTCCAGCGCGCTCGGGCCGACGGCTAGCACGACCCGTTGCGTGCCTGCGCACAGCGCCAGGGCGGTGCGCGGACCGATGACCTTGGCCACTCGCTCGCTCTCTTGGCCGCCGCCGCTCTTCGCGATCTTGTCCCAATCCATGGCGAGGTCGACGACGTCGCAGGCGATCCCCGCGTCCGCGTTCGAGTTGGCCGTGACGGTCACACCGGCCTCCTTGGCGATGGGGCCAAACGCCTCGATCAGCGGTGTCACCCGCATCTCTTTCACGGCCTTTTTCACGATCGCGAGCTTCGGGTCGGCCGGCGCCTTCGGATCACGCTTCGCCGCTTTTTCTTCTTCCATGACGATGAGCCGCATCATGACGACGCTGATCAGCTTGCGCATCACCTTGATCATGGCCGCCGGATCACTCGAGCCCGCGCCGGCGACGAAGCCGAGCGCGGCGTCACCGTCGGGATACGCCGCAGCGAAGCTCTCGCCGGTCTGCAACTTCGTGGTGCTGCGGATGTCCGCCTTCAGCAGCGCCATGGTGGCGTCGTCAAGCTTGAACGCCTCCTGCAACAGCTTCGCCGAGTCCTCGAGCTGGCCCGTCGCAGCCTGCGGATCCATGTTGGCGACAAACGCGAAGTAGCTGTTACCCGGCAAGGTCTCTGCCAGCGCGCTCGCGTTGCGGCCTTTGCCTGCCAGCATCTGCTTGGCGATACGCGTGCCCGGCTTGGCGTGGAGACGCCAACCGACCTCGACGTTTTCGCCCGACGCGTTGACCAACACCTCAAGCCGCTGCAGGTCGCTGACCCACTCGAGCAGCATCTTGTTGTAGTAGTCGCTCGTCGCGGCCGAACCACCGCCAGCCGCGTTGCGATTGACCTTGTCGAGCTGCGCCAGGAGCCCGGCAATCTCGTCTTTCCGCGACTTGCTGGCCTCTGTCATCGACAAGCCAACGTACACCAACGCTGGCGGCTTGAGCTGGCTGAGTCGCTTGGCGAAGCCCTGGATCTTCTTGAATCGACTGTCCACGCTGCTGAGCACCATGTAGCCGTCGATGAAGTCGATGAACAGCGTATTCTGGCCGATGGCGAGGAGCGCGGCGTGGCCTTTGGCCTCCGCGCCCGTCTTCGCCGCGGCGAGCGCTCCCTGGGCCTTCTTCTGCTCGGTGACGGGCAGCAAAATCACCAGCCCACCTTGCGGATTGGTCTTGTCGTCGTCCTGCATCGCGACGTGAACCGGCTTCGACTTGTCGAGCCATTCGTGACCGGTGATCCCTTGCGCGGCGAGCAGCTTGGTCAAGTCATTGTACGCGCCGTCGCGCAGCGATTGGCCGGGCGGCGCGAGTCCCATCTTGCCGGCGATAGTCTCACCGGCGTCGAAGGCAGCGCCGATCGACTTGATGGTCAACCAACCGACGACGCCAGCATCTTCAGCGAGCACCACGTCCTTTGGCGCCGGCGCGGCGACGACCGCTGAGGCAGCTTTCTTGACGGCGTCCTTCGCCTTCGCAGCGGCCGCGCCAGCTTTGGCGGCGACGCCCTTCGCGGCGGCCTCCACCTTGGGCGCGGCGGACTTCTTTGCGTCCTTTTTGTTGCCGCAGCCAATCAAGGCGACGGCGACGCATGAGGCTATCGTGAGTGTAAGATTGCGATTCATATGAGATATCTCCTAGACCGGCCGGCTCTTGGGTCAACGACTCTCTCCGGTGGCGCCGCGCCAGTATGATCGCGGGCCTAGGCTCGGTCAATCGTTGCGCAAACCGAGGCAGCCGTCGGTTCAGCGGCGACGCAACTAGGTCGGGCGGTGCGCCAACCAGGGCAATACGCTGGTGGTGTCGGCGGGCAGCGCGCCTTCTGCGCGGTCGACCTCGGCGTGGGCGAGCGCAAACACGGCTCTGGGCGGCTGCGGCGCCGTCCATACGTGGAGCGCAGCGCAGAGCAGCAGATCGCGGTGGGGGAGGCCTGCCGCGGCACCAAAACTGGCGAGCGCCGCGACCACCGTGGCGAGCAGCGCGCCTTGTTCCGCGGCGCTGGCAGCCCGATCTTCCAGGGCTGCAGAGGCGATCTCTGCGCTGAGGGGTTGCTCTGGTAGCACCATCATCAAGTAGCCGCGGAGCACTGCCATGGCGGCGCGCCCGTCGCCGCGCAGCATCGCGCCGGTGACGCGGGCGATCTCCGGGCCGTGATCCCACGTCCGCGCTAGGGTCTCCGGCTCCGGCAGCGCTTGGGGCGTGGCGGCGTCGAGAGGGCTAGCCGCGCGTGTCCACAGCGCGCCATGCAACAACAGCGCGAGCCAGCCTGGTCGATCATGCAAGACGCCCAACGTGCGGATCGCCTCACAGATTTGCAGCAACCAGCCCATGTCCAGCCAAGTCTCCTGGCGGCGCGCGCTGCGGGCGATCGCCGCGTCAAAGCGCAGCACACGCTCAGCGGCGGCCAGACACAGCGACGACGCGACGCGGCCGCGGGGCACCCCAAACGCGAGCGCTTTGCCGACCGCGCGCACCAGCACGTCCGGTTTCGCGCCGAGCAGGTGTGGCCGAAACCGCGCCTCCTGGAAGGCGCCGGCTTTGTCGGGATCTTGGGCACCGTGGATTCGAAGCGCCGAGGCGACGATCGGCGTCACGACGTCTTCGAACGCGGCGTTGCGCGGCAAGCCACGCAAGACGAGGGTCCGCGCGGTCCGGGCCAGCGCATCGACGGCGACGGCGCGCTCGGCGACACGCGCGACCTGCACGGTGGCGAGCACGATCGGGGCGAGGTGGGCGCAGCGACCGGCGCGAAGATACAGCAGGTCGACCACCTCCTCGGCGATCGCGCCGGGCTCAACGTCGCCGAGCGCGACGCGCCGGACGGCGAGCTCTGCGGCGGCGGCGTCAGAAGCCAGCGTCGCGGCCGTATCCGGCAGCTGCGCCAACGTCAACGCGAACGCTTCTAGCGCCAAAACATCGGTCGCCAGGGGCGGAGAGCGCTGCTGCCGGCCTGCGATCCCGTGCGCGACGACGTCAAGACAGCGGGCGACCGGCAGCGCGGCGCGGAGCCCCGAGTGATCCGGCAAGACGCGCAGACACGCGACTGCGCTGACGAATGCACCGTCGAGACCGTCCGTGTCGTGGGTGACCAGGGTAGCGATCGCCTCCATCAGCGCAGCGTCGCCGCGACCCGCGATCGCGACATCAAGCGCCGCACGAGCGATGGCGCCAGCGTCTGCACAGGCCAGCGCGCCCGACACAGAGACCGCCGTTGACGGGACAGTCGCGCGCCCCAACAAATCTGCGCTGACGCGTTCATCCGTCATGGACCGCTCCAGTGCTGGGGTCACTCGTCTCAGGCGCGACGCTGCGCTCGTCGGCGTCCGGCGGAGCGGGCTGGCCGCGCTCCATACCCTCAAGTTTACGGTAGATCGTGCGTACGGCGATGCCGAGCAGCATCGCGGCGCGGCGCTTGTCTCCGCCCGTCATCTTCAAGGTCTCGACCAGCGCGAGACGCTCCATCTCCTCCAGCGGTGTACCGACGGGCACGTGCAGGATGCGGCTTCCCCCCTCCGCCTGCGCGACAGTCGGCGGTAGGTCGGCGAGGATGATCTCTGAGCCACGGGCGAGGACAACCGCCCGCTCAATCACGTTTTCGAGCTCGCGGACGTTGCCGGGCCAGCGATAGGCGGTGAGGGCCTCCATGGCATCAGCGGTGATCACATTGACGTCTTTGCCATTAACCGCTGCGTAGCGGCGCAGGAAATGATGGGCGAGCCGCGGCACGTCACCCCCGCGCTCTCGCAGCGGTGGTAGCTCAATGCTGATGACATTGAGGCGATAATAGAGATCTTGGCGAAATCTTCCGACGGCGATCTCGTCTTCGAGCACGCGATTGGTGGCCGCGAGCACACGCACGTCCACCGCCATGGGCCGGCCGCCACCGACGCGCTCCACCTCGCCTTCCTGCAAGACTCGGAGCAGCTTTCCCTGTAACGCTAGCGGCAGATCACCGATCTCGTCCAACAGCAGCGTGCCGCCATGGGCGAGGTGAAATCGACCATCACGACGTACAACCGCGCCTGTGAAAGCGCCCTTTTCGTGGCCAAAAAGCTCCGATTCAAGAAGATTCTCCGGAATGGCGGCGCAGTTTATCGCGATGAACGGACCGTCGCGACCGCTGAGTCTGTGCAGCGCGCGCGCGAACACCTCTTTGCCCGTGCCGCTCTCGCCGAGCAGCATGACGGTGGTCCGCGCAGAGGCGACTCGCTCCACCAAATCTAGGCTGCGACGCATCAGTGGGCTGCTGCCGATAATCTCGCGGCTCCGCCCAGCGCGCTCCAGCTCCTGAAGCAACGACGCATTTTCGGCGCGTAATCGGGAGCGCTCCAGTCCACGGGTCACCGCGCGCACGACCTCAGCCCGTCGCAGCGGCTTGGTGATGAAATCGTAGGCGCCTTCTTTCATAGCTGCGACCGCGGTCTCAACGGTGCCGTACGCCGTCATCACCACCACCGCGGTGTGACGGCTGTGCGCGCCCACGGTGCGGAGCAGCTCCATCCCATCCACGCCGGGCATCATGAGATCGGTCAGCAGCACCCCGACCCGAACCGAACGCAGCAGCCGGGCGGCTTCTTGTCCATCACTAACGGCCCTCGCAATCAGGCCCTCACGCGTGAGGATCTTCTCCAGGCTTCGGAGGTTTGCTGCGTCGTCATCAACAACGAGCACGTCGATGCCCTGCACTGTCTGCGTCATCCGGACCGCTCCTCATGCCGGACCAAGCCCTCGTCGCGGCTGAGTCCGTCGGCATCCTCAGGGGTCAACGCCCAGAGGAGCTTGGGTTGTTCCCCCCGGGTGAGCGCATGTCGATCACGAATGGGTTCGTTGTGGACGAGTTCGGTGCGTCCGGCGCCGGCTCCAACGCCGGAACGGCGGCCTCTTCGCCCCCATTAGCGGCAGCTGCCGCGGCGTCATCTTCCGCATCGGCCGTCGGCAGCGCTGGCGGCTGACCGGCGGCTGACAACTCAGCTTCCGTCGCCGCCTCCCGCGTCACGGCTCCGGTCGCAGCGAGGGCGTCCTCGGTCTGCTCGGGCGTCTCGGCCTGCTCGGGCGCGTCTGCCACGTCGCCAGGGGCGCCGGGTTCAGCGGCCAGCGTTGGCTCCGCTTCGTCGGATGACGCGTCTGTCGAGGCGTCGATGGTGGACGTGCCTGCCGACGCCGCTGCCTGCGGGTCGGCGAGACCACGAGCCGCGCGAAGCTCCGCCAAACGGGCCTCGGCGAGCGCACGCGCGTCCACAACGGGATCGGCCACATCTGCGGCCGTCTCGCCGTCACCCGCAACCTCAGTGACCGAAGCGGCCACAACTGCGTCATCTGTCAGCGCGCTCTCCCGAGCGTTCGTGTCAGCCACCTCGGCCTTGGATGGGGCGTCGCTGCCGCCCTGCGCTGCGGCCAAACCGGCGTCGCCCTCGGCATCACCCGCGCCATCGCGCTGGGTCGCGACCTCGTCCTCGTCGCGACGGCGGCTACGGCGCCCGCCACCCCGGCGACGGCGGCGCTTGGACGCTTGCTCGTCATCTGAATCGAGGTCCGCTGCGGCGGCGTCAGCCTCGTTCGTCCGCGGCGCTTCCGCTGACGCGTCGGCTGCGATCGCCGCGTCACCGACTTCGCCCTCGACGGACGCGCGAGGGCCACGCTCTGGGCGACGGTCATCATCCCGACGACGACGTCGACGGCCTCCGCGGCGACCCCGACGACCATCGGCGTCGTCCCCCGACTCATCCGTCCCATCGTCATCCACTGCGTCTGCGCGAGGACCGCGCGATCCGCGATCGTCACGGGATTCGCGGGGCTCACGCGCTTCACGAGGCTCACGCGGTGGGCGTTGGCCTTGGGGACCCCGACGCGACGGGCCCCCGTCGGAGGCGGCGCCATCAGCAGCGGCGTGGTTGGACGAGCCTAGATCGGGCGCCGCACTGGGCGCGGTCCCGCCAACGGCGCTGATCTCAGGCGCGGCCAGCCCAGGCGCGGGGACCACCGTCACAGGCTCTGGCTCTACCGCGTCGCCCTTGTCGCCAAAGCGAAAGAGGCCCTTGAGCCAAGAGGTGAACCCCTGAGGCTGGGGTGGAACCATCTGATCGAGCGTGGGCTGAACCGTGGCGGATTGCAGCGACGCAGCTGACGTCGGGCGCTCGTCTCGATGCTCTCTGTCCCGCACGTGGCGCTTCTCACGACGAACGTCGGCCGCCTCTGTCTCCCGCGCGATGTCAGCCGTCTCTGCGATGACGCCGTTGTACACATCGGCGTAGTCGACGGCCGAGCCGGACATCGCCGCGGCCAGCTTGCGATCGATGCGCGCCTCCTCCTGCTTGAGGAGCTTGTTGCGCACGAGGTCCAGCGAGTTCGTCACCCGCAGGAATCGCGCCTCGCGGATCTTCTCAGAGCCAGACTGCGACGGCATACGCTGCATGTGTTCGATCGTCACCTGCGCTGCGGTCATCCCCTCGACGCCGATGATCTCGATCGAGACGTGATACTCGCGTTCCACGTTGGCGAGCTCGGTGCGCTTGGCGTTGAGCAGGTAGTTGGACGCCTCGTGCGGCAGCGTCACCACGACGTAAGCGATGTTGCCCTTCGCCACCAGCTCATGAATTCGGCGCATCACCGACGCGGCCAAACTGGGGGTGGTGCGGTAGAACCCGGTGCCGCTGCAGTGCTCGCAGGTCTCGAACACCCCCTTGTTCACCGAGCTCTTCAGCCGCTGACGTGACAGCTCCATCAGACCGAATTCGCTGATCTTACCGAGTTTGTGGCGCGCCTTGTCGCTCTTCATGGCGGACTTGAGCTCAGCTTCCACCTCGCGGACGTACTTGCGATCCCGCATGTCAATAAAGTCGATAACCACCAAGCCGCCAAGGTCCCGCAGCACCAGCTGGCGAGCGACCTCTCGGGCAGCCTCGAGATTCGTCTGCCGCGCGGTCTCCTCGATGTCCTTGCCTTTGACCCGACCCGAGTTGACGTCGATCGAGACGAGCGCCTCGGTCTGATCGATGACGATCGAGCCCCCGCCGCGCATCGGCACCTGCCGCGCAAACACACTCTCGACCTGTCCGGCGATGCCATAGCGCGCAAACAGCGGGATCACGCCGGAATAGCGCTCGACGGCGCTCAGATTGCGCGGCATCAGCACCTTGAGGTACGCCGTCACCTCGGCGAGCGTGTCCTCATCATCCACCACGATCTCGGTCACATCACGCTTGAAGTAGTCCCGCACAAAGCGGATCGCCAAGCTGCGCTCGTGGTACAGCGCCGCCGTACCCTTGCCCGTGTTGAAGCCGGTATCAATGTGGGTCCAGAGCCGGTTGAGGTAGACCAGATCCTTGGTCAGCTCCAGCTTCGTCGCCTGCTCACCTGCGGTCCGCACGATCAGGCCGAATCCGTCCGGCACCTTCATCTTGTCGGTGAGCTCTTTTACGCGCGCGCGAGCGGAGTCACTGAGCTTGCGGCTGACGCCGGTCTTGTCGCTCTCCGGCATCAAGACCAGGTAACGACCGGGCAGCGAGATGAAGGTCGTGAGCGTCGCGCCCTTGTTGCCGATCTCGTCCTTCGTCACCTGAACGAGGATGACCTGGCCCGCCTTGAGCAGCTGCTGGATAGGCGTGCGCTTGTCGGTGTCATCGCCGCGGATCTTCGGGTGGATCTCACCGACGGGCAAAAAACCCTGTTTCGGGCTGCCAAAGTCGACAAACGCGGACTGAAGCGAGGGTTCCACGCGCGCAACAACGCCGCGGTAGATGTTGCCTTTGACCGAGTCCCGGTCTACCGGCTCGATCTCAAGGTGAACCAGGGTGTCATCGTCTACAACTGCGGCGCGCGACTCTTCGAGGTCTGCGCTGATTAGCATTCGCTTCATGTCCGACTCCTGACCGCGATAAGCGCGACCCGATGCCGGAGCCAAGGGCTCACGTCAGAAGGCAACCGCCAACTGGGAGTGCGTGGAGACCGAAACGGGGCGGTGATCCGGAACCACCTGACTCCAAATGGATACGCGCAGCGGGTGCGCGCGATTGGAGCTGGGGTGGCTGAGCGAAGTTCACAAGTGCGACTGTCGAATTCTGGGGTCGAGTTGAGCCTGCGGAGGAGCCGCTGCCAGCGCGCCAAGCGGCTGGTCGGCAGGCAGACGCGATCAAGCCAGCGCGACGTGGCGCTGCAACTTGGATCGTGTCTTGCTTTGGGGTCGGTCGCATCACCGTCTGTCCGGTCCCCGGAGCCTTTGGTTCCGGGGTAAATGTCAGCTTTCACTGACAGCGTGCCTCCGGCGCGACCATATCGCGCGAACGGGCTGCGCTGAGGCGGGGGCTCTCCGGCGTGACCTGTCGGTCGTCGCCTCTCTGCCCCGCAGTTCCTCATGGCGCGAAAACGCGCGGCCTGTATACCGAAACTCCTGCGGTTGGTCAAACGCCATGACGACGATGGATTCGGTCTCTGGGTGGGCCTTGCCTGAGCGGAGGGCGTGGGCTACCACACGCCATGCCGTGCGATGAGGCTCGGGTGGCTGGAGAGGGCGATCATGACACGGCGTGGCAGCGGGATGGCCGCCTCAATCGGGCTGATCGCCGGTCTTCTCGTCTACGCGCTGATGGCGCTCGCGTGGGATGGCCCGCCCGCGGCTGCCCAACACGACGACTCCGGGCCCGCCCCAGCCGTCGCCACGGCGGTCGTTTTTGATGCGATGACGCAGCTCGCCGGCGCGTCCGCGACGATCAAGCGCCGCGGCCCCGCGTCGCCGTGTACCTGGCTGCCAACGCCGGGACGATTTCGATGCGGCACAGAGGCTTGGGCGTATGTTGGGCCGCACGCCGGGCGCAGCGGTGGCCGCGCTGTGCGGTGCTTGTGGATGCATCCGCAGCCGGGCGGCGCCACGACCGTGCTGCGCTGGGACAAAGTTCAGGTAGGCGCCAACGTGCACGCGCGCGCGGCGCTGCTCAAGGGCGCGGGCGACGGCAAGGCCGTCTCGGTGCGGGTGCTTGTGGATGGTCGCAAGGTGGTCAGCACCTCCGTCAAGGATGAGTGGCGTCGCGGCGAAGCCGACGCTGATGTGCCACCTGGCGCGCGCGAGGCCGACGTGCGGATCGAAGTGGACGCGGGCGACAATCGATGGCGGATGGTGTGTGTGGACGTCTGGATGTCCGGTACCAGGACATCCGGCAGGCGCGGACGGCGACCCAGGCTCGACGGAGCGGGCGCCATGCGGAGGACACCGAGGCGGCTGCCCGGCCTTCCGCCGCAGGTCACCCCAACGGGTGCGCCAGCGGGAGGACGACGTCGTGCACGATAGCGTCGCCCATCGCCCTGACGGCCCCCGATCGCGGACGGCGGCAGGCGGCACCGTGTTCGACGCGGCCACGCTCGCAGCGGCGGCCGCGAGCGGGCTGTTGGTAGCCGGCCTGTGGCTGATGGCGCCGGCGTGGTCCGCTTCGGCAACCGCCCTGCTCGATGGCGCAGGCGGCGCACCGGGGCCCCTGTCGTGGGTCGGTCGGGCGCTGGGAAAGGGCGCCACCGCCGGGCAGGTTCAGGCCATCTGGGCCCTGATAGCAGCGGCGAACGCCACGGGTAGTGTGCTGCTGGCGCGTCTGTGCGGCGCGGAGCGCTTGGCGTGGATCGCCGGCGGGCTGTGGCTGCTCATCAGCCCAGATGCCCTGCTCACGGTGGGAATCGAGGGGCCGCTATTGCTCACAACCCAGACCATCTTGATCGCGGGTCATATGGCGGCGCGTGCGCCCATGGCGGCGGCTACGACCCTGGCGCTCGCCTTAGCGGGCGTGGCGCTCCTGTCGCCGCTCGGCCTGCTCGCGGCGGCGCCGCTGGCCGTGATCGCGGCGCTCTACCCGCGGCCGGATGGGTCCACAGCGCATGGTGTGGCGTCGCGTCCGGTCGCCGCTGCCTGGATAGCAGGGGTCATCGGTGCCGTCGCTGTGGTGCGCCTAGCGCTGCCCGGCGACGCCGCTGTCACGTGGTGGACGAGCAACCTGAGCGCGCTGCGGGTGCCCACGCCGCCGCTGCTGCTAGGCGGCTGGTCGGAGCTCGCAGGCATTGGAGGGCTCGTGGCCGTCCTCGCGGTCCTACCGGCCGTCCCGCTCGTGCTGGCGGTGCAGTCCGGGGCCGCGCGGAGTCATGGCGCGCTGGCCGCGGCAGCGACGTGGGGGTGCGTCGTCGCGTTCACGGCAAACACGACGATCGTCGATGCTGGTCCGCTCATCACGCCGCTTGTGCTGATGGCGACGCTGCCAAACCTGCGCCGCTGGCTGATCGACGTGCGAATGGTGCAGGGTCGGACGCTGGTCGTGGTCTTGGCAGCCGCGCTGCTGCTGGCGACCTGGGCGGACCGAACCTCTCGCCCAGATCCTCGCAGCACGTTGGCGCGCGCCGTGCACGCGATCGAGGACCCGACCGCGAGTCGGCCTGCCGTGCTGGACGCTCAAGCCCTCGCGCTTTTGCAGGAGATCGACGCACCAGCGCGTGTGTTTCCCGATCGCGCGGGGTCAAGAGGTTTGGTCGAGGCCCTGCGGCGCCTCAAGGTGATCGGAGGCAAAGTGCGCGAGTGGGACGCGTTCGCGGCGCGGTTCGTCTTGATCCACCATCCGCCGGTGGGCCCTGTGGCGACGGCGTGGCACGCCAAGCTGCCGACCCTGCGCTGCGCGACCGGCGCGTGTCTGCTGGCCATGAGCGATGGACCCCAAGCGCCCGCGCGAGCACCCGCGGTCGCCCGGCCTCAAGCGGGGGCGAAACCAGCCACGGCGAGACCGGTCCTGAGTCCACGTCGACCCTAGATTCGGCGCCTCCACCCCTCAAAGGCGCCGCAGCAGTCCAGGGCGCGCGAGCAGTTCACGGCGCCGCCGTGTCGAGATGCCGGTGTCGGAGCCGAATCCGCAACACGTCCACGAACATCCGGGTGGAATCCCGAAGCGGGTCGACCGTCGAGCGGTCGTCGTTGCGCCAGCGCACACCGACCTCGACGACCCGATAGCCAAAGCGCCGGGCGAGGAAGAGCACCTCGACGTCAAAGGCGAAGCGCTCGATGGTCATGTGACCGAAACAGCGTCGCGCGGCCTCTCGCGAGAAGAGCTTGAAGCCGCACTGCGTGTCTTTGACCCCGGGCACGGCCAGTGTCTGCACGATACGATTGAACGTGCGGCCCATCGCCTCGCGATACCATGGCTGGTGCCGCTCGATGTCACTGCCCTGGACGTCGCGTGAGCCGATGATGACCTCCACGCCGGTAGCCGCGACGTCTGCGAGGCGCTGCGCGTCCTCGATGGGGGTCGACAGATCCGCGTCGGTAAACAGGACCCAGGCCTCACGCGAGACCTCCACGCCGCGTCGCACAGCGGCGCCCTTGCCGTGATTGCCCGGCTGGCGGATGACACTGACGCGGGCGTCCCGTGTGGTGAACGCTTCTGCCAGCGCGACGGTGTCGTCAGTCGAGCCGTCGTCGACGACGATGACCTCACCGGCTACACCCGCCTCGTCCATCCAGGCCAAGACCCGCTCAAGACTGGTCGGAAGCCGATCCGCCTCGTTGTAGGCCGGAATCACGATGGAGAGTGAATCGAATACCGGGCTGCGTCGGGACACGTGTGGCTCCGCATGGGTACCTGACGCGGGGTCGGGTACGCACGGCTGATGGTTGCGGCGCTAGAGCCGCTCTTCTAGTGCGCTCTTGACCTTATCGCGAGGAGGCTGCGCCGGTTCGACGCGCACGCGACGGGCTGGACGCGGTCGCCGCGGTCCGGTCACCTTCGTCAGGTTGATGGTACGCGAGGGCGCGTCGCCCGCGATGAGCAGCACCTCTCTGCCGCGATAGCCTTCATGGCTCAGCGTCGCTCGGAGCGGGGTGCCCTGTGTGATCATGAGCGTGTGCGGTGTCTTGCCGTGGGACACGCCGCCGACGCGGATCAGCGCGCCGGTCGGCACAGACGCGATCCGCACCGCTGTCAGGACGGGCGCAGCCGGCGCGGCCGGGCCAGTATCCACCGGCGTGTCGGGCGCCGCGCCACCATCCGTCACAGCCTGTGAATCCGGGCGATCCGCAGGCGCGGACGTGTCGGGTTCAGTCGCTACCGCCGCGTCGGCGGCGATGGTCGTGGCGGTGTCAGCGGCCGCCATTGGCGCCGAGCTGTCCGCTTCGGCGGCACCCACGACGGCCGCGCCGGGCGGCGCCAAGATCAGCCACGCGCCGCCGGCAGCGAACGCGATCAGGAGCACCAACACGCCGATCCACTTCGCTGCGCGAGCGCTTGGTTTGGGCAACGGCGCGTCGTCGTACGTGGTGGCGGCGTTCGGCGCCGCGGCCGTGCCAAGCGCTTCGGCTGCCGCCATCTCGGTGACGACGCCACGATTGATGAAGGCTTCGGTGAATCCCGAATTGCCACCGGGCGTCGCACCCGACGACCCGTCACGACCAGCGTCCTCTGGCGAGGGCGGCGATGATGGCGGCGATGATGGCGGCGACGGCGGCGACCTATCCGCCGTGGGCGCGTTCGGCTCCGTGGCGCTCGGGTCGACCGGCAGGTAGGCCGCGGTGCGCTCGTCCGTGTCGATGTGGCGCCCTGCGTCATCTGAGACGACGACGGATTGCGCCTGCCAGACCTCCCGCGACGGCGCGCGCTCGCATGCTTCGAACGCTTTCCGCATCTCGACGGCGCCGGCGAAGCGGTCTCCGGGGTCTTTCGCCAGCGCGCGCTCAATCAACGCAGTAAAATCGCGGCTGACGGGGTGAGCGGCCCGCGCATAGAGGTCGCCGGGGGTATCGGTCACGTGCGACAACAACACCGCGAGCGGGTTGTCACCTTCAAATGGACACGCGCCTGCGATGCATTGATAGAGCACGACGCCGAGCGAGTAGAGGTCACTGCGGGCGTCGATCGGCCGGTTCTGCGCCTGTTCCGGGCTCATGTAGGTGGGCGTGCCAAAGGCTTGGCCCGTCCCCGTCAGGTTCGACCCAAGCCGCTTCGCGATGCCAAAATCCAGCACTTTCACGACAGGGTCGTCACCCGGCACGTCGTTGAGGAAGATGTTGTGCGGTTTCAAGTCGCGGTGCACCAAGCCGTTCATGTGCGCTTCGGTCAGGCTGCGGAGGGTCTGGCTCGCGATGTTCAGCGTCTCTTCTTGGGTGAGCGCCGTGCCTGCCTTGCGCCGCTCGCGCAGCAGGTCGTTCAACGCCTGGCCGCTCAGGAGCTCCATGGCGATGTACAGCGCGCCACCCTCGGTTTGGCCGAAGTCGAAGACACGAATCGTGTTCGGGTGGCTGAGACCTGCCGTGATCTGCGCCTCAGCGAAAAACCGCTGGATCAGCTCTGACTCGTCGCTGTCGAGCGACACGGCCAGCACCTTCACAGCCATCGCCTGGCCGGTCGTCAAGCTGGTGGCGCGGTAGACGGCGCCAAAGCCGCCCTGCCCGATCAGCGCGCCAATGCGGTAGCGGCCGTTCACCTCTGCCCCGTCCGACAGGCGACTGTCCGGGTTTTGAGCCAAGACGAGGGTGGCGGTACCGTCTTGGGGGCAGCGGGCCTCTTCGGTCCGGTTGCCACACATGGGACAAAGGCGATTCATGCGTCGTGCTGCTCGCTCTCCGTCGCCACGGTTTGCGGCTCAAGCTCGGACCCTGCCACAACTCGCGCCACTTCCAAAAGCCCCTGCGGGAGGTCGCCGAAGACGACGCGTCCGTCCGCGAGGATTCTAATCTCGTATCGGTTGGGCAACCCCGCTCCTGGCCCGGACTCCTCGAGGTCTTCGTCGCGCTCGTCGCCCATCCCGCCCCCTAGAGTCCACGCGTGGAGGCCGATTTGTACTCTTCGATCTCCTCCACGGGGAGCTGCCCGGTGAAGTAGGCGAGGTCGTATCCGTAGATGTCGCCCCAGAATCGAATGTCGCCGTTGTCGTCCACCGTCGCGCTGATGTAGTCGAGATAGACCCAGAACGAGGTCCGCAACCCGACGATCTTCTCCTCGCGCTTCTCAATGATCTCATCAACCTGCTTACGTTTCCAGCCGCGGTCGCGGGCCAGCAAGTAGTAGGCGAGCTGCTTGGGTTTGTGCAAGCGCACGCACCCGTGAGAGTAGGCCCGCCGTGCCCGCTTGAAGATGGATCGGCCCGGTGTGTCGTGCATGTAGATCGCGTGTTTGTTGGGGAACTGGAACTTCACGACGCCGAGCAAGTTCGACTTGCCGGCGCGCTGGTACACCTTCTCAGAGCCGTCGGCCTGCATCTCGGAGACGTAGCCATGTTTCTCAAAGTAGTCGGGGTCTTTCGCCAACGCCGGACCCAACTCCAAGTCGATGACCCGCGGCGTGGGATACCAGCGCGGCGCTAGGGTGATGCGTGTCATCTTCGCCTTGAAGAGACGTGTGCGGTTCAACTTGCCCTTGATGCGCTTGTCGTAGTCGACGTCGTCGTTGTCCTTGCCCACGATCACGCGGTGCTGCCGAACCCGCTTCGACTTGTCGTAGATCTTGACCTGCTGCGCAGCGACGTTGACGTGGATGTAGAAACCCTCGGCGTCCTTCGCGTACGCACTGCGCCACCGCGTTAGCGCCAGCTTGAGTTGCCGAAGGCGCTGCTCCGCCGTGACATCGAACTCGACGATCGTACCTTTGCCGACGCCGCCGTCCTCGGTGAGCTGGTGGTTGCGTTGAAACGCAACCACGGCGTCGTGAACCGCTTGGTCAAACTGCTCCCCATCCGGCGGCACCGTGTAGCCCTCTGCGTTCAGTCGGAGACGCAGCGCAACCACAAAAGAGCTGTGCCCACCCTTCTCCACCTTCTTCTTGCCGAGTGGCGGCAACTTCTCCCAACCACCGCCGTCGACGAGCTTTTGGTAGCGATCTACGGCGCCCAGCAGGCGCTTGTACTGGGGTTGTTTCGGCCACACCGCACGAAGCGCCGCGCTGACCTTGCCGCCGTCGGCTGGCAACCGCGCAGCGATGGCGTCCGCCTCGGCGTCCGCCAACTTACGCAGCGTGCCTGGACTCATGTAGTCATGCGGATGAGCCGGCTTCGCGAGCGTGAAGTCGATGACATACCGAACCGTCGCGCTGGCGATGACCACATCCGCGGCCCAAATCGCCTTTCGCACGGCAGCAGCAGACGTGAGCACCCGATCGAGGCCCTCCGAGAGCGCCTTCCGTGCGGCGCCGTCGAGCTTGTCGCCGCCAGCTTTCACCATCACGATCTCGCCGGCGGGCCCACCACGAACCCACGCGGCCGCTGCAGCCGCAACCTTCGCAGCCCCAATATCCGGCCCAATCGCGAGGATCGCGTCGCGCTCAGCTTGAAACGCCGAGACGACACCGGCGGTCGCCGCGTCGATGTTCGCCAGCCGATAGGGTCGGCGATCGACGCCGTGACGATCGAGATCTGCGAGGAGGGCCAACACGCGCGCGCCGTCGGCCGTCAGGTGTCCGTCGGCTTGGTAGTGCCGCAGCGTCCCCTTGGCGTACAGCATCTGCATCACCTTGCCGTCGTGTTTGACGCCAGCGAGCAACGCCTTTCGTGTCGCCTTGTCGGCGGCGACCTGCTTGGCTGCGCGTTCGGCGACGCGAGCAGCGATCACCGACAACGCCGGCCCCTTCACGGCCGCCGCCACGGGCACATTGCGGGCAACTGGCGCCGACTCGCCGGCCGCCTCAGTACCCGGGCCTGTGGCGGGCTCTGGCAGCGCGCTCGTGGCGCAAGCCGCCATGCACGCCACGCTGAACAGGGCGACGATCCCCCGCGTCGAGCCGCGTCGTGTGCTGAGTTTGTCTTCCATGATGACTCCTTCGACGCAACTGAGGCGACATGCTTCGACCTTATTCGGCATCGGACGATCGTCAACATTCGAGATGTCGTCGTGCAGAAGCCCACCAATCGACCGCATGGGGTCGCGTGACCTCAAAGGCCGTGGGGCCTCTGGTTCCCACAGGCCGCCGGGCGCCAGCGACAGCTCCGAGTCAACAGCCCAGAATGACTGTTTATTCCATGTCGACCCGGGCGTTGGCATCCGTTGTGCTTTATCGGGCGCCATGTTCATCCCATCTCATCTCGGAGTCGCCCATGAACCAGTCCACACCCATGCCCGCGCTCGTCGCCGCGCACGTTGTCGCGCGAAAACTCAGCTCAAACCGCACAGAACGGGAGGATCTGGCCTCCGTCGCCCTGCTGGGCCTGCTCGAACACGCCAATCGCCACGCGATCGACATCGACGTTGCGCTCTCAGAACCGCACTGGCGTGTGTTGCAGTGCCGGGCGATGGACCGTGTGCGCACGCAGTCACGACGGCGCATGGGCTGGCAGCAGCTCGCCGCAAGTTACGTGGAACCACGGCTTCAGACGGCGCCGATGCGCGACCGAATCGATCTGGGAAGCGCGATCGCGCGTGCATCCGATGAGCTCGACGCGCGTGAAAAGCTGGTGCTTGAGCGCGTCTACGTGGCCGGGGAGACCCTCGCCGACGTCGCGCGAGATCAGGGCTGGTCACACCCGGCGGCGCGACGCCGTCACTCCAGGCTGCTGCGGGCGCTGCGATCATCGCTCTGCGAGGCCGACCCTGCCGACGGATCGCGGGCAGGCGCGACAGCGCCTCACGGGGCTGGTGATGGGTGCCACCCGTAGGCAACCGCGCCGATCAGCGACCGGGGGCCACGGCGACGAGGGCAACGGCGACCGGGACAACGACCGTGACCAAGCCCAAAAAAGCACGAAGACCGAGCCCTGCAAAGCAGGAACTACGGCCAAGTGCGAATCTGCATGCCAACTAGCGCGTCGATAGCGGCGACGCCGAAGCGCCCTGCCTAGCCTAGCCGATTGGGTGGACCTGCCGACTCGCAAGCGAGACTTCGCAGAACCACGACGGCCGACAAGCAGGCGCCTCTACCAGGAGCCGTGGCTGCCGTGCGAGCCGTGGCTGCCGTGCGAGCCGTGGCTGCCGTGCGAGCCGTGGCTGCCGTGCG
>ERZ889078.279-NODE-279-length-46796-cov-9.268544_pt1 | contig 46796 bp, 34 predicted proteins | sample MGYA00521266_ERZ889078 | MGnify/ENA primary metagenome ERZ889078 (study PRJEB32303, sample SAMEA104408618) | aquatic metagenome | biome: Brackish water; feature: Pelagic; material: water | place: Baltic Sea | collected 2014-06-16T06:34:00 | depth 76,534 m ... | reverse complement strand
ACGGACGGCGCGACGACGGACGGTGCCACGACGGACGGTGCCACGACGGACGGTGGCGCACCCACCGAGGCGACGCTGTGCAATCCCTGCGGCGCGTCGAAGGAGTGCGCCACGACCGCCGATCCGAACGCGGCATGTGTGGCGCTCGGCGCTAGCGGCGCATTCTGCGGCGGCGCTTGTAGCAGCGACGCAGATTGCGACGCTGACTACATCTGCAGCGAGGCGACCTCCGTCGAAGGCGTGAAGACCAAGCAGTGCGTCCGCGCCAAGGACAAGGGTGAGTGCGCGTGCAGCAAGACCGCGACCGCGCAGGGGCTGACGACGTCGTGCTACGCAGAAGATCCGACCGGACAGGTCGTTGGACAGTGCCCTGGCACGCGTGCGTGCTCCGCCGCGGGGTTGAGCGTCTGTAGCGCCGTGGCGCCGACGAAAGAGCTCTGCGATGGCGATGATGACGACTGCGATGGCCAGATCGACGAAGACACGTGCGATGACGGCGAGCCGTGCACCAAAGACGCCTGCGAGGGCAAGAATGGCTGCAGCGCGACGCCGATCGAGTCGCCGTGCAACGACGGTGACGCGTGCACCGAGAAAGACGCCTGCGCAAACGGCAAGTGCCTCGGCACCGCGTTGGCCTGCGACGACAGCAACCCCTGCACCGACGACAGCTGCGACAAGGCCAAGGGCTGCGTGAACCTCGACAATTCGGCGCTCTGCGATGATGGCGACAAGTGCACGGACAAGGACATCTGCAAGGCTGGCCTGTGCACGGCTGGTGAGGCCAAGACCTGCACTGACAGCAACCCCTGCACGACCGACAAGTGCGACGGCAAGACCGGCGCCTGTGACTTCGCAGCGAACGTCCCGCCGACCGACTGTGACGACGGCGACAAGTGCACCGACAAAGACCTCTGCAAAGATGGCAAATGTGTCGGCGGCTCGGTCGCGTGTGACGACGGCGACGCCTGCACGACGGACCTCTGCGCCAAGGACACCGGCTGCACGCACAAGAACAACACCGCCTTCTGCGATGACGGCGACGCCTGCACCACGAAGGACGTCTGCAAGGACGGCACCTGCGGCGGCGCGTCGATTACGTGCGACGACAAGAACCCCTGCACCACGGACATGTGTGACAAAGACAAGGGCTGCACGACCAACGCCAACAGCGAAAATTGCGACGATGGTGACAAGTGCACGAAGGATGATGTGTGCTCGGACGGCAAGTGCACCGGCTCGAAGCTCGCCTGCGACGACGGCAAGATCTGCACCGACGACCTCTGCGACAAAGACAAAGGTTGTGTGGCCAAGGACAACGCGGCGCCGTGCGACGACAGCGACAAGTGCACTGAGAAGGACTACTGCAGCCAGGGCGCGTGCGTGGGCTCAGCGATCAAGTGCGACGACGGCAACGCGTGCACCGATGACAGCTGCGACAAGGTGAAGGGCTGTGTGACCAAGGCGAACACAGCGACCTGCGACGACGGCAACCTGTGCAGCGAGAAGGATTCGTGCGCCGATAGCGTCTGCAAGGCTGGCACGACGAAGAGCTGCGACGACAAGGACGCCTGCACCACCGACAGCTGCGAGCCCGTGAGCGGCAAGTGTGTCTACAAGGCCATCAGCAACTGCAAGGCCTGCACAGGCGACACGCAGTGTGACGACGGCAACGATTGCACCACCGAGACGTGCGTCGGCGGCAAATGCCAGGGCAAGCAGCTCAGCGATGGCGCGGTCTGCAGCGATGGCTCCTACTGCACCAAGGGCGACGCCTGCAAGGCTGGCTCCTGCAAGCCCGGCGCCACGGCGACGTGCGATGACAACAACCCCTGCACCGTCGATGTGTGCGACGCGGTTGGCAAGAAGTGCGACAACATCCCGCTGGCCAAGGGCTTCAAGTGCGGTTCGACGAAAGTGCTCGACGATTACAAGTGCGTCGGCGACGCGGTCTACAAACGCGCTGGTTTTCCGGGCTGCTCGGGCAGCACGTCGGCTCCGAAGTGCAGCACAGACAAGGCCGACTTGGCCTACCTGGATTTTGAGAAGATCGCGACGTGCAAGCTGCCGCAGATTTGTCGTATCGAAGCCAGCGGTGGCTTCTGTGGCCTGCCGAAGCAGCCTGATCTCCAGATCACCGGCTTTAAGCTCGACAAAGACACCTATCCGGCCGGCGCTGGGGTGAAGGTGACCTGGACGGTGAAGAACAACGGTATCGTCGCCTCGCCGACCGTGAAGCTCGCCTTCTACGTCTCGCTGGACACGACGATCAACGGCAAGGACACCTACAAGGGCGCCATCGACGTGGCGGCGATTCAGCCTGGTCAGACGCTGTCGGGTGCGTACACGGTGATCCTGCGCAGCGACTTGGGCAAGAGCGTGCGCTACGTGGGCGCGATCGTCGATTCGCTGAACGCGGTCGTTGAGCTCGACGAGACCAACAACATCGCCATGCAGAAGATCAACACGTTGCCGGCCGGCGATATCAGGGTCTCCTCGGGCAGCAAGCCGCAGTACACCACGATGAGCTGGGGCCAGAAGACGAACTACTACCGTTACACCCGCAACGTCGGCACCGTCACCGTCGGCAAACACACCGACAAGCTGTGGCTCTCGGCCGACGACAAGGTGGACCAGAGCGACATCAACCTGTTCGCCGTCGCGGTGCCGGAGATGAAGCCGAACATCTACAACGCCGGCTGGGTCCCCTTCACGATGCCGAAGACCGTGAAACCCGGCACTTGGTACCTCATCTACCAGGCCGATTCGCAGAATGACGTGGCGGAAGGCAACGAGGTGAACAACTACTTCGTCACCAAGATCACCTACAACGGCTACGTCGACGTGGCCGCCACTGGGCTGAAGGCCGCGACGACCATCCCGACCGGGACGCCGTTCACCGTCGAGATCACCGGCAAGAACAACGGCAACGCGACGACGGGCTCGTTCTACGACCGGGTGTACTTCTCCAAGGACACCAAGTTGGGCTCGGATGTGGAGCTCGGTTACGTGCTGCGCAAGACCATCAAGGCCGGGGACAGCTACACCAGCAAGCTGACTTACAACGTGCCGAGCAGCGTCGGCCCTGGGACGTGGTACCTGCTCTTCAAGACCGATGGTAGCAACCAGATCGCTGAGCCCAACGAGGTCGATAACATCATGACCTTGGAGGTGAAGGTCGTCGCGATGCCGAACCTGCACACCTACTACTTCAAGACCTACGCGGCTTCGTACCACGTAAACTCGACGATGCAGTGGTACTCGTATGACCGGAACTACGGCACGGACACGGCGGGCCAGTACGAGCTGCAGTACTACCTCTCGGCGGACGACAAGTTGGACGCCACGGACACGTTGCTGGCGAAGTTCACGCGAGGCCCGCTGAAGGCCAATGTGGCCCAGAGCACGACGGGCAAGTGGCTCATCCCGGGCACCTACAAGCCCGGCAAGTACTGGTTATTCGCCAAGACGGACGCGAAAGACCAAGTCAAGGAGAGCAACGAGAACGACAACGTGGCGATGGTCGCGTTCACCATCGCTGGGCGCCCGGATTTGGCCGGCACCATCAAGGCGGCGAGCGCGACGCTGACGGCTGGCAAGAAGGCCGATGTGTCGTTGACCTGGGAGAACAAGGGGCTGGCGTCGGCGGCGAAGCACTACGACCGAATCTACCTGAACACGAAGAAAGCCTACGGTGGCACGTACCTGGGCCAGCGCACGCGCGACGTCTTGGCGGCCGGAAAATCGGGCTCGGAGACGTTCTCGTTCACCCCGGCGGGGACGTTGGCGGCTGGTACTTACTACCTAAACTACCTGGTCGACTCCTCGTATCAGGTGGCCGAGAGCGACGAGACCAACAACGTCAGCTACCACGAGATCAAGATCGAGGCGGTGCCGGACCTGTTGGCGTACTACATCAAGGCCAGCACGACCGCGCCGGTCTCGGGCCAGACCGTGACGGTCACGTGGTACGTGTACAACTACTGGCTGGCGACGTCGCCGAAGACGACCGTGAGGTTCTTCCTGTCGAAAGACACCGCGTACAGCAAGGACGACGTGAAGGTTGGCGAGGCGGATGTGGCTTCGTTGGTCTACAAGAAGGCGGCGACCGGCAACGTGAAGATCGTGATCCCCGACTCGATGACGGGTACGTGGCGACTGCTGATGGTGGTCGATCCCGACGACAACGTGTTTGAGCGACTCGAGAACAACAACCTGAAGTACACCACCCTGACGATCACGGCCGTTCCGGACATCGCGGTGACGGACCTGACCGTGACGCCGAGCAAAGCGAAGGTGGGTACGCAGGTGACGGTGGCGGCGACGCACAAGAACCTGGGCAATAAGAGCACCGGCTTCACGGCGTCGCTCTACCTGATGCTGTCAGCGACGCAGAGCGTGAAGCTTATGGAGAAGCTCCAGCCGACGCTCGATCCCGGCAAGGAGGCCACCGCGAAGGAGACAGCGCTGATCCCATCGAGCGTAAAGGCCGGCACCTACAAGCTGCGTTGGGTCGTGACGGTGGCGGGCGAGCCCAACAAGACGAACAACACCAAGGAAGTCAGTCTGACGGTCGAGTAGGTTGAGGGTCACCACCTGAGCGGGTGGCGGCGAGGCCGGATCTTGGGCCTCGCCGCTACTCCCAGCGATGCGTTACTCCCAGTGGTCGCCCATGCAGGTGCCAACGGACCGCGCTTGTTGCACGAGCTGGCCCTGGGGATCGACGAGGTGCAGCTGCGCGATCGCGTCTTCCAGGGGCACGCTCTCGATCTCCGTGCCGCGCAGGCAGACCATGCGGTTCCACTGGTCACGCTCGATCAGGTCCAGGGCCGCGCAGCCAAAGCGGATGGACACGATGCGGTCGTAGGCGCCGGGTGAGCCGCCGCGCTGTAGGTGGCCGAGCACGGTGGTCCGCACCTCTGGCACCGACCGCTGCCGCCTCCAGTGATCACCTCGGAACGCGTCGACGAGCGTGCGCTCCAGCAGCAGCCCTGCGCCGCCGACACGGGCGACTGTGCCGGCACCCTCCGCGGCGATGTGGCTCTCGGTGCCCCCGGCTGGGTACGCACCTTCGGCGACGACGATCAGCGTGTAGTGGCGGCGCTCCTCGTCCCAGCGGGCGCGGATCCGGGCGAGCACGGGTTCAATGTCGTAGGGGATCTCCGGCACCAAGATCACGTGCGCGCCGCCCGCCAAGCCGCAGTGCAGCGCGATCCAGCCTGCGTGGCGTCCCATGACCTCCAAGATCATGACGCGATCGTGGCTCTGGCCGGTCGTCTTGAGCTTGTCGAGCGCCTCCATGGCCGTCGTCACGGCGCTGTAGAAGCCAAACGTGGTGTCGGTCGCGCCAAGGTCGTTGTCGATGGTTTTGGGCACACCGACGCACTTCACGCCCTTGCGGGACAGCTCCTCCGCGATGGCCAGCGTGCCGTCACCGCCGATGACGATCAGCCCGTCCAAGCCGATCCGGCGCACCGCGCGCACAAGCTCGTCGCTGCAGTCCTGCTCGGTCATGACGCCGTCCACCTCAACCGGATACCGAAACGGGTTGCCCCGATTGGTGGTGCCGAGGATGGTGCCGCCTTCGCGATGGATCCCACGTACGTCCGCGATGGAGAGGCGACGTGTCGTGCCGCCAGCGATGAGGCCGTCAAAGCCGTCTTCAATACCGAACACCTCGATGTCGGTGCGCGCGGCGCTCCGGACTACCGCCCAGATGACGGCGTTGAGCCCGGGGCAGTCACCGCCGCCCGTGAGGAGGCCTATTCTGCGGGTTCGGCGGCTTGAATCGTGGTGCATGGTTCGCCTTAGCTTGGTGCTGAGTTCGGGGTCGAATCGCGTCAGTCACGATAATCGCGACGAAGTCCCTGGCATTGAGACGATCCCCTGCCTACAATCCCGCCGTGCGGATCTTCCGCGACTGGTCAGGAGGCCGGAGCATGCAGCAGCGTAGCCCTGCTCTCAAGCGCACATTGCGTCGCCTCAAGCGCACATTGCATCGCCGCGGGCGGGCTATCCGTATCGCTGTGCTGGTGGTTGGGCTCGGTGGCGTCGGCGGTCTCACTGGCTGCGGGGCCGCTTGGTCCGGCGCTTGGACGGGAACGGCCGATGTTGGCCCGGTTGACGCCCATGCGCTGACGCTGATCCTCTCCCCCTCGGCCAGCACCGTTCAGCTCGCCCTGGGTGACGGCGACACGCCGACGCTGACGGTCTGCGCCAAACAGATCGAGGGCGCCAAGCTAGCGCTGGAGATCGACACCGGCCGGCCGGATTGTAGCCCAGGTCAGGGCGCGAGGCGGCTGCGGCTCGAGGGGCTGATCGGCGCGCGTGTCATCCACGGCGACATCTATCACGGGCATGAGCGGATCGGGTTCTTTCGCGCCTTTCGCGCCACCGACGAGGACGAGGGATTAGCGAGCACGCCGACCCCGACCCCGACCCCCGCCCCAACGTCACATCCACCGGCCACCCCCCGGGGTTAAGGCCATCGCGCCAGCGCGCATTCACCGCCGATTTGGCGATCCAACGAAGGAGCCTTGCATGGCTGACATCTCCATGAACCGCACCCACAGCTATGGTCTTGACGACGCGACCGCTAAGGTCAAGGCGATGCTTGAAGGCTTCCAGCAGCGCAAGCCCGATTTGGTCAAGGATCTGTCGTGGTCCGGCTCCACCGCGACCGCGAGCGGAAAGTTCTTCACCGGTACGTTTGCGATCACCGAGACCAAGGTGAACGTCGACCTGAACCTGATTGGCTTTGCGGCAAAGATGGCCAAAGGGATGGTCCGCGACCAGATCTCGAAGCAGCTCGATTGTGACTTTCCTGCTTGAAGCCACATCCCTGCTTGAAGCCACATCCCTGCTTGAAGCCACATCCCTGCTTGAGGCCACATCCCTGCTTGAGGCCACATCCCTGCTTGAGGCCACACCAGCGCTTGAGCGCCACATGATCGCGTTGGATCGCACGACTCGACGTCGTGGTCGCGGCTTTTTTTTGCTGGCTGGCGCCGCGGCGCTGTCCATGTACTCCGCGACGGTCTGGGCTGCGTCACCGCTGAAGGCGGCGCGGGCTTGCGCCGCCAGGGCCGACTCCGCCTGCGTCGTCGGGTTGCTGGAGCCGGCCACGCCGACGGCGACCGAGGCGCCCGAACACTGGCTCGCGTTGGCCTTTGCCACGGCTCGTTTGGGACAGCGTAGCAAGGCACAGGCTGCGTTTCGCGCGTGGCTCGCGCTGTCGCCGACCCATCGACTCGACCGCGGCCAGGTGCCGGCGCGCATCTGGCCTGATTACGTCGCCGCGCTGCTGGCACATCACGGCGGAGCGCTCGACCTGGAACCCAAGGTGGCGCGCACGCCCGAGCCGGTGCCTGTGGGGGGGGCGTGGCGCGATTTGCCGAAGATCCCGCCTCCGCCGCGCTCCGGACGCGACGCAGCGCGCGACACGGAGTTCGTGGTGGGCCCCAACGGCGGGCTCGTGCCCGGTAGGAGCGGCGTCGCGGCAGGTCTCGACCTGCTGATGCGCGTGAGGACGGCGAAGCAGCTGCTGTTGGGTCTCGGCATGGTCGGCATCTCTATTCCCGGCACGAAGGGCGCGCGGGACCTCGCCGCTGGCGTCGGCCTGCACGGCGAGTGGCAGCTACATACGCCGCGGTGGGGACGGCTATCGGTCGGCCTGCTCGCCGGCGGCGGCTTGGTGCAGGGCGCCGATGGGAGCCAGCGCGCCGACGCGTTGGTCATTCCGAGCGTGCGTTGCGCGTGGCTGCCGCGCACGGCGACGGTGGGGGTGGAGCTTAGCCTCGCCGACCGTGTCTGGTTTGGAGGCGGCAGCGCCGTGCATGTCGTCGGACTCAGCATCGGGCTGCTCTTGCGCCCCGGCCGCGCGCCGCGCGTGCGCCACGCCCAGGCGGGACGATGATGGATACGACACCGCGGCCTCTGCTTGACGGAGCGGATCGCCAGCTCGATGACACCGACGACGTCGCGACCCTCGTCTTTGCGCAGGAGGCCGCCAACGCCCTGCGCGCGCAGGTGGGACGCCGTGTGGTTGGCCAGCACGACGCGGTCGAGTTGTTGCTCGTCGCCCTGTTTTGCAACGGCCACGCGCTCAGCATCGGCGTGCCGGGGCTCGCTAAGACGCTGCTGATCTCGACGCTCGCTGAAGCGATGCGGCTAGATTTCGGTCGCATTCAGTTCACGCCCGACATGATGCCGGGCGACGTCACCGGCTCCGAGGTGTTGGAGGAGGATCGCGCCACCGGTCATCGCTCGTATCGCTTCATTCAGGGGCCCGTCTTCACGAACATCCTGCTCGCTGACGAGCTCAACCGGACGCCGCCGAAGACGCAGGCGGCCTTGCTGCAGGCGATGCAAGAGCGACAAGTGACGGCCGGCGGCCAGACCCGGTCGCTGCCACCGCCGTTCCTCGTGCTGGCGACCCAGAACCCCATCGAGCAGCACGGTACGTACCCGTTGCCGGAGGCCCAGCTCGACCGGTTCATGCTGGCGGTGCACGTTGATTATCCGGACTTTGAGGACGAGATCGAGATCGTTCGCCGGACCACGATGTCCGATTCGCCGACCGTCGAGCCGGTGCTCAACAAGGCCGGTGTGCTGCGCGTGCAGGGCTTGGTGCGACGCGTGCCGGTGGCCGATCACGTGCTGCGGCTGGCGGTGGGCTTGGTGCGCGCGACGCGTCCCGATGACTCGGCGTGCCCCGAAGGGCTGCGGTCACTCGTGAGCTTCGGCGCGAGTCCGCGGGCGTCGCAGGCGCTCGTGCTCGGCGCCAAAGCGCTGGCGGTCATCGATGGTCGGGCCACCGTGCGGGTGGAGGACATCTATCGCATGGCCATCCCCGTCCTCGCCCACCGCGTCGTGCCGAGCTTCCGCGCTGAGGCGGAGGGGCTCACCGCGCGCGCGTTGATCGAGCGGATCGTGGCTCACGGGCGCTGACGGATGGCCGAGTCCGCCCGCACCGCTGAGGACCTGCGCGCCGCCGCTATGGCGCTGGTAGCCGCCCTGCGCGGCGTGGAAGTGCGCGCCCGACGCGCGATGGACGGCAGGGTAGGCGGGCAGCAACGCGGCCTGCGCCGTGGCGGCGGGGTCGAGTTCTCAGCCCATCGTGACTATGCACCTGGTGACGACCTGCGCCGCCTCGATTGGCGGGCGTTCGCGCGTAACGACCGGCTGTACATCAAGCAGTTCGAACAAGAAGTGCACGCCGCGGTGACGATCTTGGTGGATGGGTCTGGGTCGATGGCGCTGCAAGATGACGTCGACGGCGCCGATATCGACAAGTGGGCGCAAGTTCAGGTGATCGCCGCCGCGATCGCGCTGCTGGTGAGCCGTCAGGGCGACGTAGTCGGGCTCGTGGCGAGTGGACAGCCGGCTCGCGCCGTCGCCCCGGCAGCCGGCGCGGCGCAGACCGCCCGCATCCTGGCGACCCTGGCGGCGCTGCGACCGCAAGGCAGCGCCGGCCTCGAGGGGCTTGACGGACCTGGCGGCCCGGCGTGGCACGGCGCGGGTCAATCCGGCGTCGTCATCGCGCTGAGTGATGTGCTCTCAGCGCCCCAGGCTGCGATCGGGCCGCTCGCGCGATTGCGTCGCGCTGGCCATGACGTGCTGTTGCTCCACACGCTGCATCCGCTCGAGCTGCGCTTCGAGTTCGGTGACGCCGTCGAGCTGCACTGCGCTGAGACCGACCTGCGCTTGCGCGTCGAGCCGCGCGCCGTGCGCCAGCGGTACTTGGCGATGATGGCGGCCCATTGCGAGGCCGTGCGCGAGCGCTGCATCGAGGCTGGCGTCCGCTATGCGCGCGTAGATCTGGGCGAACCGCTGGTCGCGAGCCTGCGCCGCGCGATCACAGGGCTCGCCACGGGGGGGCGCTGATGGGGTTTGTGCAGCCCTGGTTGCTCGCCTTCGGCGCTGTCGCGCTGGTGCCGCTGGTGCTGCATCTGCTCGGTCGGCGGCGCGCCCGTGAGGTGCGGTTTTCGGCCCTGACGTTCCTGCTCGCAGCCGATCCCAAGCGCGCGCGCGCCTTGCGGCTCGAACAGCGCTCGCTCGTCGCCCTGCGCATGGCGGCGGCGGCGTTCGTCGCGCTTGTGTTGGCGCGGCCGCTGCTGCCGGACTGGGGCGGCGACAACGACCTCGTGCTCGGCGACGGCCCAGTCGCGGTGGTTGTGGTGCTGGATGACAGCCTGTCGATGGCGACGCGCGAGGGTGCGCAGAGTCGACTCGCGCTAGCCCGTGATCGCGCCGCGGCGCTGGTGGCCAACCTGCCGGCCGGTTCGCGGGTCGCGGTCGTCACGAGCGGTCGACCCGCGCGGGCCCTGCACGCCCGATTGTCGCTCGACGTTCGCTCCGTCGCCGTCGATGTGCGCGCCGTGTCGCCTAGCACCCACCCGGACGACGCCGTGCGCGCGTTGAGCCTCGCCCGCCGCTTGCTGGCGACCGCGGACGCCGCGGAGCGCCGCATCGTGGTTTTTAGCGACCTCCAGGCGACCGGTTGGGCCGACGTCGCGCTCGACGCGCCAGGGCTGCGGGTCGTTCAGGTCGGCGCGCGGGCCGATGACACCGAGCTGGTGAGCGCCGTGGTCGCGCCCGGATTGGCGGGCGGGTCGCAGCGCGCGCGGGTGCGGGTCACGCTCGCCCGCCATGGCGCGACGCCGTGGCACGGTGAGCTCCGGCTGCGCGTCGGCGCGCGCGAGGTTCGAAGTCACGTGCGCGTCGCCGCGGGTCAGCGAATGGCGCACGTCTTTGTGGTCCCGGCGGTCGCCAACATCGCCGAGGTCAGTATCGCCGCGGCAGATGACCACGTCGCTGGCCCGCTGCCCACCGCCGAGCAGCCCTCTGCGCCGCAATCTGCGCCTAGCAGCCGTCCCAACGCGGCCGCAGACGCCCAGCGCCTGAACGCCGACGCGCAGCCTGGAAACAACCGGCGCTGGGTCCGCCTCGGTGGTGGCCAGACCTTGCGTGTGCTCATCGTGAACGGCGCACCGCGCCCGGTACCTCGGCAGGATGAGGCGTTCTACCTGGTGCAGGGGCTGCAGGCCGGCGCAGAGCGCAGTGACGAGCTCCGAGTGGAGGTGCAGCGCCCTGACCAGCTCGAGACGACGGAGCCGCCGAACTGGGATGTCTTGGTGCTGGCCAACGTGACCGAGCTGTCGGGCGCCCAGGTCGCCCTGATCCAGCGCAGCGTGCTCGCAGGCGCCGGCCTACTCGTGACGCTGGGCGATCAGGTGCCGGCGGACGCCGCTGATTGGCTCGCTGACCTCCTCCCCGTGCGGCTGGCGGGGCTCGCCTCCGGGCCACCCCAGGCTCTCCGCGCCGTGGGTGGCCAGGGCGACGCGGCGATGACCGCGCTGCGCGCCGATCTCGCCCAACACACGCTGCCCGCGCTCGCCGAGGCGCACATCACCCACCGCCGCCTGCTGCGACCAGATCCCAGGCTCGCCGATTGGACGGTGCTGCGGTACGGCGACGGCGCCCCCGCGCTTCTCGTCGCGCCGCGTGGCCAAGGGCGCGTCGCGGTCTGGACGACCAGCGTCGACCGCGATTGGCACGATCTGCCCATGCATCCGGGCTGGTTGCCGCTCGTTCGGACCTTCGTCCTCGCCGCGGCGGGTCGATCCGGCAGGGTCGATCGCCTCGACGTGGAGGTGGGAGAGCCCGTGGTGCTGCAGCGCAAGGGGGGCGCGACCCGACTGGAGGTGCGCCGCGGTGATGCGCTGCTCCAAACGCTGCACGCCGACCAGCAACCCACCGGCCTGTGGCGTATCCCTGCCCTCGATGTACCGGGCCCGTGGCTGCTGCGCGAGCAGGCGGCCTCGGGCGCGCGGGACCGCACCATCCTGGTTCACCCGCCCGCCGCAGAGAGCGCACCCGCGCTCTTGACGCCACCGGAGCGCTCCACGGCCCAGCTGCATGGCGGGGCGACGGCGGCGCGACCCCTGGTGCCGGTCTGGTCGTTCGCGCTGGTGGTCTTGTTTGCCCTGCTGATCGGCGAGGCGGTGTTGCTGCGACGAACGGCGTAGCGGGCTGGGTTCACGAAAACGCTGATTTCGCGGCCCGATAGCGGTTGGGGCGTGATCCGACGTCGGCGCCGGCCCCTAGTCACAGACCCAACACAGACGCTGCGTAGGCTGCTCCTTCCTAGGCGACCGCCAGCGCTCGCAGCGCACATCTGGCCGCCGCAGCAGCCCTTGCACGTGCCGCAGCGTCTGCCCTTTCATGCGCCTGTCGTGTTGAGAAAAAGCCATCAACTCGGCCCGCGCCGCCGTAAAAAACACGCAATGGCCCGGGCGAGTCGGCAGCCCGTGGATCCACTCTCTCCAGCGCAGCTCCTTCACGTCCACAACGCTCAGCTTGGCTGCGGCGGTCCAGCGCTCAAAGCCCGAGTTCATCACCGAATGGACCGGCCAGCTGGGGTGCTGGTAGCCGCCGAATTGTCGGTTGTGATCGGTGAGGACCTGCCTGATCCGCGCCATCGTGCGGGGTTCCCACATCGGGGTGAGCACGCGCCAGCGCACCTTCGGGTCGATGCGCTCGCGGTAGCTCCAGGCGATGCGCTTGCCTGCTACGGCCTGCTTGGCGATCACCACGTCCGTGAAATACAGCGCAGCGATGGCGACCACGGCGAGGCCGAGCGCGCGGCGCCTGTGCACGGCGAACGCGAACAGGGTGGCGGTCCAGGCGGGGATGAAGGTGGCGAGCGTCAGCAGCGCGAGCGTGGCGTGTTTGCGATAGTAGTACGCGCGTGGCAGCTCCAGATGTTGATCCCAGTAGTGGTGCACGAGCCACGGACCTAGCCCCAACACCGCCGTCAGCAGGGCGCCACGCGCGACGCGGTAGAACGCCGGGGTGTGCGTGAGTCTCGCCGCGATGGCCGCGCTTAGGGCGATCACCGCGCTGACGGTCGTGAGGGTGCCCAGCACGACGGTCTCGGTGGTGACGTCGTGATCCATGAGCCCGCCCGTCATCTTGCGCAGATCCCACAGCTTCACCCAAGAGTAGCCAGCCGCTGCGCACGCCGCGACGCCAGCGAGCACCAGCAGCGGGCGCAGCCACCAGCGCAGGCCACGCGTCGTCGCTGCGGCCCAACTCAAGAGGGCGAGTCCCACCAGCGCCTCGCCCGCGTTCAGCGCGTAGGTGAACCGCACCAGCCCGACGGCCACGACCACCCCGGCGAGCCGCAACCACCAACGATCGAGGCTGCACGCGCACAGGATCACCGCGGCCAACGGGGCGAGGCTGAAGATGTGGCCGAAGAAGCCCTCGGCCTGGTAGTAGTGCATGATCATCGGCACATAGGACTCAGTTCCCGCCACCATGAGCCCAGCCGCGAGCGGGATCGCGACCACCTGCGCGGCGGCACGCAGGTCGCGCACGGCGAAGGCGACGCTCGCTAGGACGACGGCGTAGAAGGCCGCCATCGCGCCCATCCAGGCCCAGGCCATGGCGTCGGGCACGTTGAGATGAAAGAGCTGACCCAGCAGCCAGGCGGCGGCGTGGGCCCCGGTTTGGCCGACGTACACCTTCGGGTTGTGGCTCACGAGCTGGTTGGCGATGGCCATGTGGTGACCTGCGTCGCCGCCGCCGACTGTGACGAAGCCATGCGTCTCGGGCACCCACAGCAGCCTGAACAGCCACTCGGCGATCAGCGCGGCGCACATGGCCCACAGCACACCGGCGCCGAGGTAGCGCCGCAAGCCCGCTGTTACGGCCTCCCAGCGGGTCGGTGCCGTCGTGTGTGCGTCGCCGACGGCGCGGAGGAGGCGCCAGCTCACAGCGATGACGACGCTGAGATTGACGCCGACGCATGCGGCCATGGGTAGGCCGGTGATGTAGCGCGGCACCGTCAGGCTGGCGCCGAAGAGCAGCGTGACGACGGGCAGCGCCACCGCCGCAACGACGGCGACGCCAAGGGTGATCAGGACGGCGCCGGCGAGTCGCCACGGCAGCGTCGGCGACGTGGCTGCTGCGTGGCCGTGGGTGGGCAGCTGCGGCGATGGCGCGGGCGTGATCAGCGCGAAGACCTCGATGCGGTGCGGACGATCCGCTCGTCCATCGTCTGGCATACTCTCCCCGGCGGTGGCACAACCAGGGCTAGGAGACGTGATGCCACAGATCAGCGCCATTATCCCTATTCGCAACCGCAGCGGCCAACGCTTGGAGAACTGCGTGCGATCCCTGCGGTGGCAGGCGCCGGTCGACGCGGCCGATCTGGAGATCGTGCTCAGCGATTTTGGCTCCACCCCGGAGCACCTCGCCTCGGTTCACGACATCGCAGATCGCTACGGCGCCCGCGTCGTCGCTGTGACGACCGACGCGGTGTGGAACCGCTCTCGCGCCCTGAACATCGGCATTCAAGGCGCGACCGGTCGGCTGTGTTTCTGCACCGACGCCGACATGATCTTCGCACCGAACTTCGTGCACCAGCTCTTGACGCAGGAGGCCGCCCATCGAGCCGGCGACGGCGCTTTGGTCGTGGCGCCGTGTTTTGATCTGCCGGACGGCGCGGCCACCGCGAACCTCACCGCGGCCGATTTTCCTCGGCTGCGCGCGGCGGCGGCCCTGCGGGAGACCAATGGCACCGGCGCGTGTCAGGTGGCGACGCGGGCGTTCTTTGAGGCGATTCGTGGCTACGACGAAGGTTTTAAGTACTGGGGCGGCGAGGACGACGATCTGGCCTTCCGCGCGGCCACGTTTGGGCTGACGCGGGTCTCGATCGGCACCGACGCTGCGATGCTGCACCAGTGGCATCCGACGATGAAGAACGACCGCCCCGTGCAGCGCAAGCTCAACACTTGGCGGCTGAAGCTGACGCGGCATCGCGTGATCAAGAATCCCAACGGCTGGGGCCAGCGCCCGTGACGACGCCCTGCGCGCGGTCGTGATCGACCCCGCGTGGATCAGCGTCGTTCGGATCAACTTCGGCTAGCGTTCCGGCGCGGGCGGGTGGGTCGCGTCGCCGCCAAGGTCCAAGACGAAACGCAGGGCGGGTTGCCCATCGATCTCGCTGTCGGCGATCCGACGGTAGCCGACCGCCTCGAACGCCCGAATACTGGCCGGATTGCTCGGTCGAATCGAGGCGAGCAGCTGCACCAGCCCCAGCGCGCGGGCTTGGGAGACGAGCGCGACCAGCGCCTGCCGACCGACGCCACGGCCACGCGCCTCGGGCGCCACGTTGATGCCCACCTCGGCAAAGCCGGGCCGCGCGGGATCTACCTGGAGGCGAACGAGGCCCGCGGCGATCTGTGCACTGGTGGCCGCGCTGGCCGCTGTCGGCGTTGGTGACGGTGGCTCGGGCAACATCGCGATGAACAGCTGGCGATCGTGGCGCTGCAAGGCGTCGGTGAACCAGGCTTGATGATCCGCCCACGGGATCTCCGCCGAGTTGAAAGACGCCGCGCGCGTGGCGGGATCGTTGGCCCAGCGGAACACCCGGGCCATGTCGTCGCTGGTGGCGGGTTGCAGGGTGAGGGCGCTCATGATGCCGCTCCGTGGTGCAGGTCCGCCTCGGTCAGCACAGCGTCTGGGCCGAGATCATGGGCTGCGACGCAGGTCAGCACGCGGGTCAGGTCAGACGGCTCGAGGCCGTGGTCCTGCTTGCCACGGCGCAACACGTCGACGTTATCCGCCGTGAAGGCTTGGCCGGCGCGCACCGGTCGTGTCGTAAACAGCGTGCGCCGCGCGAAGGCCCGCAGCTCTTGTTCTGCCGGCTCGATCGCGGTCGCGTCGGTGGCCTTGCGGCCGCTGCCTCGGGCCGTCTCCACGTCCCGCACCCGCTTGACGAGGCGTTTGAGCTCGTGGGGTTCGACGGCGAAGGCGTTGTCGGGGCCGGGCAGCCGGTTGGAGAGGGTGAAGTGTTTCTCGATCACCACGGCGCCGAGGGCCGCCGCCGTCATGGGCGCCACCACGGGATCTCGGCTGTGATCGGACAACCCCGTCGGCACGCCGAAACGCTCGCGCAGATCGACGAGGGCGCCGACGTTCACCGACGCGAGCGGCGCAGGGTAGGCGGCCGTGCACTGCAGCAACACCAGCCCAGCGCACTGCGCGCGCGCCAGCACGGCGACCGCCTCGGCGATCTCCGTCACGGTCGCGGCGCCGGTGCTGAGGATCATGGGCTTGCCGGTCGCGGCGACCGCCTCGAGCAGCGGATGGTGCGTCAGCTCGTAGCTCGCGATCTTCCACGCCTGCACAAATGGATTCAGCACCGCCACCGCCTCCTCGTGGAACGGGGTCGACAGAAAGCCCAGGCCCCGCTCGCGGGCGCGCGCCGCGAGCGCGGGCAGCCAGGTGGCGGGCATCTCCATCGCCGCGATGATGTCGAAGATCGAGCGCTCATCGCCCAGATAATCGCTCTTTCCGGCGGTTTTGGCGTACAGCCGCTTCGCCTCAAAGGTCTGGAACTTGACGGCGTCCGCGCCAGCGTCCGCGGCGGCGTCGATGAGGGCGAGCGCCGTGTCGAGGCTGCCACCGTGATTGCTGCCGGCCTCTGCGATCAGGTAGCACGGCTCGCCGGGACCGACGCGGCGGCCGGAGATCTCAAATGACCGGTTGAGGCCGGGATACGGCTCCGACCTGGCAGAACTGGGCGATTCGGTGGGCATGTTGGGCTCCATCAGGGCGTCGGACCAACCGCGGTGGCGCGTCCATCGCGGGGTTCACGGGCTGGGCGCGCGGCCACGGCCACTAGCGGGGCTAGTCTGGGGCGGACTCCACCACGGCCGTCTGTCGCTGGGCAAGCGCCGCACGCACGTCGATCGCGTCGAGGGCGGCGTCGATCACGCGCCACACGCCGCGTCCATCGATCAGCCGCGCACCTGCAGTCGCCAGCTGCGCGAGGCGGGTCGGATCGGCGAGCAAACCCGCGGCCGCCGCGGCCACGGCGTCCGCGTTGATGTCGGCGTGCCAGCCGGGCACCAGCCCCGCGTGATGTCGGCGCAGCCCGTCGGCGACCGCGCGCTGGTTGGCCGCGAGCGGCACGGCGACGGGCACCACGCCGCGTGCCAGCAGCTCCCAGCAGGTCGACCCTGCGGCGCAAACGGCGAGCGACGCGCCGTCCATCCACGGCGCGATCGTGGCCAGATTGTGGCGGATCGTGAGACGTGGCCGAGCCGCCGCCAATGCCACGGTCGCCGCCGCCAGCTCGGTCAGGGCCGCCGCCGCAGCCGCCGAGGCGCCCGGGCCGATCAGCGCGTCGATCAGCACGTCGCGCGGCATTCGGTCCAGCAGCGCGCGGGTGACGGGCACCGTCCAGCCACCCAGATCAGCGCCGCCAAACGTCACCAAGATCCGCCGCGGTGGCGCGGCTTTGAGTCGGTCATCCCGCGGCGGCGTGGCTGCGGGCCTGCGAAGCTCCGTCCGCAACAACACAAACGGCGCGCCCGCCAGCACACGACCCCGACCGCCCGGCGCGTGGCCGTAGCGATGCGCCTCAAAACCAACGTTCTGATTGACCACGACGTCAGCGACCTGCGGAAAACTGGCGAGATCGTCGATGCTGACCAAGGGCAATCGCGCAGAGACGATCGTCTGCCACGCCGCGCGAAAGGGGTAGCCGTCGACCAAGACCCACGCCGCCCCGAGTTTCTCGGCCGCTGCGAGGGTGTCGCGGGCGTCTTGGGCCGCCGCGTCGGCGACATCATCCGGACCGCCTGCGCCAGCGATCGCCGCAGGCGCCGCGAGCAACTGAATCGACACCCCGGCTGCGCGCAGGCGCGCCGCGCTCGGACCGCCGAGGCCCCATCCCAGCAGCGTCGCCTGGCCTCCAGCCTCGGTCCACGCGGTGGCGAGCGCCTCAACGCGCGCCATGTGGCCAAATCCGATGCCGTCACCGGCGTCCACACGCGCCAGGAGGTGGCGACCTTGGATGCGGTCCGCGCGGGTCTCGTCCGCCGATGAGATGCCGCGCTGCTGCAGACCGTCCTGGATGGCGCGCACGGCCGGGTGGTCGTCGAGCCAGTCACACGCCGCGGCTGCGTCTACGTCTGGGCCGAGCGCGGCGACGATCTGTCGGAGCACCGTCAGATCTTCTGGGGTGTCGACGGTGAGGCGCAGGTGGGAGCGGTCCTCTCCCGGCGGATCGGTGTGGTCGATGTGCAGCGGCGTGTCGTCCGCATACAGCCACGGCGTCACATGCTCGCGCTGGCCGGGCGCGCGGGCTCGTGTGTGCGCCTGCTGCAGCGCCGCGTTGGTCATCACCTCCACATCGAGCCCGTGCGGGATCCGGCGGGTCGCGCCGCGTTGATTGCGTAGGAAATCGAGCGGCTCGCCCGCGTCGCGCCGCCGCAAAAAGGCCTGCACCACGCGGTCGACTTCGACCGGATCGATGAGCGGACAATCCCCGGTGAGGCGCACAACCACGTCCGCTTCCGCCGTTCGGGCGGCGTCAGCGAAGCGGGCGAGCACGTCGTCCTCCGATCCCCGACAGACCCGCAAAGCGCCGGCGATCACGTCCGGACGGAGGGCGTCAGCTAGGGCGTCGTCGGCCGGTGAGGTGGACGTCGCGATGACGACCTCGTCGAGCGACTGACAGCGCGCGAGGCGAACGAGGAGGTGCCCTATCGCGGTGCGAGTGCCGATGCGCGCGAGCACCTTGCCGGGTAGCCGCGACGATCCCATGCGCGCCTGCACCAGCGCGACGACACGGCGGCCGCTCGTCGCGCCCTGCTTCGGCGGCGCATCACGCACCGATCGGCGACCCCGCCACGCCAAGCGCTGCGCAGGTCGCCTGGACCACGCGATCGACGTCAGCGTCCGTCAGCGTCGGGTAGAGCGGCAGAGAGAGCACACGCTCGAAGTAGCGCGCAGCCCCCGGATAGTGCGCCATGTCGGCGCCCCGGCGCTGATAGTACGGCTGCGCAGGCACGGGGATGTAGTGCACCTGCGTGCCGATGCCAGCGTCACGCAGCGTCGTCATGACCGCGCTGCGCGTGGTGCCATGGGCGGCGTAGTCGATCAACACGGCGTACAAGTGATACGCGCTGGTATCGGCGGGGCCGTCGGTCGACGCCGTCGGGTCTGCCCTGCTCACCACGGCTGCCCCGCTCGCCGCGATTGTCGTCGGCGCCATGCGAGGTGACCGCACCGGCGTGATCCCCGCGACGCCCGCAAATGCGGCGTCGTAGCGGGCCGCGATGGCTTGCCGGCGGCGCACAAACCCGTCCAGACGGTCGAGCTGGGTCAGGCCCAGGCCGCACTGGATCGCCGAGAGTCGCAGGTTGTGACCCAACTCGACCTGCTCGTAGTGCCAGGGCCCCGCGTCGGCTTCGAGGAAGTGCTCCGGTCGGCGTTCGATGCCATGATCACGGAACCGCCGCAGCCGCTCCGCCAGCGCGTCACTGTTGGTCAAGATCGCGCCGCCCTCGCCGGTCGTGATGTGCTTGACCGGGTGAAACGACAGGATCGCCATGTCCCCGAAACGACCGTCTCCGACCGGTGTGCCGTCGTACGTCGCGCCGAGCGCGTGGGCCGCGTCTTCGATGAGGATGAGGCCGTGGGCGTCAGCGAGCGCGCGTGTCGCAGCCAAATCCACCGGCGCGCCATTGAGATGGACCGGGATCAGCGCCTTGGTCTTGGCGGTGATCAGCGTCGCGGCGTGGTCGAGATCCATCAGCCCACTGGCCGGATCGACGTCCACAAACACCGGCTCTCCGCCCTGATAGCGCACGCAGTTGGCGCTGGCGACAAACGTGATCGCCGGCACGAGCACTTCGTCGCCAGGGCCGATGTCCGCCGCAAACGCGGCGGCATGTAACGCGGCGGTGCCGTTGGCGACCACGACGGCGTGGCGCGCGCCGACCCGCTTGGCGAGCGCGGCCTCGAACTTCGGCACCATCGGGCCCGTCGTCAGGAAGTCCGAGCGCAACACCTCGACCACGGCCGCGATGTCCGTGTCATCGATGGTCTGGCGGCCGTAGGGCAGGAAGGGGAGGTCGCTCATGATGGTCCTTGGCGGGTGCGCAAACCCCCGCGGTCACGCTGGCGAGCGGGGCCGCGGCAGCGTAAACTCGGGTCATTCGCGAGGCAAGGCGCGCACCGTCGCGACACGGAGTGAGCGAGCATGATCCCGGCGACGCTTGTGGTGATGGGAGCCGCGCCCCTGCTTGACCCCGCCGTGGCTCGGGCGGCGGTGTGGCTGCCCTTTGTTCCGGATGCGCAGGCCCGCCCGACCGTGCACCGGACCTCGGCGCGCGGCGCTGGCGCGGCTGGGGACGCCGCCGCTGAGGTGCGGGTCGTACAGTGGCAGGCCACCGGCCCCGACGCGCCACGTCGCCCGGCTTCATTGGCGGTCAGCCGCTCTGGCGCTTGGCTGGCGTGCAGCGGCAGCTGGCTGCCGGCGCAGGTGTCGCAGCCGCCAGCCGCCGCGCTCCCCTCAGCGCTCCCCGCCGCCCTGAACCGCGACGTCGCCGCGCTGTTGGCGCTCGCTGAACGCGACGCCCTGTGGCCGTTGCCCAGCGCCTTGTTCGGCCAAGGCACGCTGGTGTGGCAGACCGCGGACGGGGTCGTCCAGGCCAGCTGTGACAGCCACGGCGGCGGGCTGCTGTACTACGGCGCCCGTGACGGCGTGGTCGCCGTGGGCAACCGCGCGACCCTCGTCGCCGCCGCGCTCAACCCCGACGGAGCGCCCGAATTGGCGCCCGCAGAGTTGCTGTGGCCGCTCTCCCGCATGGGCGCCCCGGTCGGCGTCGAGACGGCCTACCGCGGCGTTCACCTGCTGCCTCAAGGTGGGCGCCTGCGGCTGAACGCGGGTCATATCACCGTCGATGATGCCCCCGCCGTCCAGGGCGTGATGCACGACATCGACAGCCTCACCGCGCGCCTCCTACGTCGACCACTCGCCCTCGATGCGCTCCCCGATCATGCCGTAGAGGTGATGATCTCCGGCGGAAAAGACGTGCGGTTGGTGCTCGCCGCGCTCCGTGCGGCCGGGCGACTCGATCGGGTCACGCGCGCGATCATCTGGGCGCCGCAGGACGACCCGGACCTGATCGTCGCCCGGCAGCTCGCCGCGCAGCTTGGTCTCGCCGTCGAGGTGCGGCCCAGCCCGGTGAGCGCTGGACCCTGGCAGGAGGGGTTCTTGCGGCACGCGTTCCTCGGCGAAGGCATGGTGCACGCCTGGGACCGCAAGGGCGCGCCGCACGTGCGCGACGTGATCACGCTCAACGGTTACTTCGGCGAGCTCTACAAAAGTCACGTGCGCCGCAGTTTTGCCCTGGGACCCTTGGCGTGGCGGCATTTCTACGGCCGGCGCGCCTGGTTTGATCGCCACGCGCTGTTGACGAAGACCGCGCGGGCGCATCTCCGCGACCGCTTCGACACCTGGCTCGCGGCGCGTACCCCGGAGCGGCACCCGTGGCATCTCCTGAACGACAGATGGCACCGCGAGGCGCGCATGCAGCGGTGGGTGGGCCACATCCTGCAGGCCGAGGCGAGCGTGACTCCTTGGTTGCAGCTGCTGCCCGACGCGGCGCTGCTTGAGCGGTACGTGGGCGGACCGCTGCGCGATCGAACCCAGCATCGTCTGCACTTCGAGCTGCTGCGGCGCCTGGCGCCCGATCTGCTGGCGCTGCCGCTGGCCGAGGACCGCTGGTCAGCGCGTCTCGACGCGAGGTGGACGCCGCCGCCGGCCCAGCGTCGCCAGGGAGACGCGCCCGGCGCGCAGGCCGTGTTGTGGGCCCGCCACGGTCCTGAGATGGCGGCCTGGCTTCGTGACGGAGCGCGGGACGGGATGATGACCTGGGTCGACAAAAACGCGCTGAACTCCCTGCTCGATCGCTGCCTAGCCGCGCCGCCGTCGCGCCCCGATCTCATCGGACTCATGGCGCTGCTGGGCGTGCGCGCGGCGTTTTCGCGCCCGACCCCGCTACCGGTTCAGATCGTCTCGGCTTGAGCCAGGGCCTGCCGCGCCCGCCGCTCGCCCTGCCCCCGTCCCTTGACGCCCCGCGGCCCTCAGTCGTATCACCCCGCGTCGCCTGCTGAAGCGAACGCCCTGCGACCGCGCTCACTCCCTGTCTCCCAGAGGCCCGTCATGATGGACATCTCCGCTCCGCTCCTCACCGATCGCCCCGATCTCGCTGGCAAGGTGGTGCTCGTCACCGGTGGCACGGGGTCGTTTGGCCGCGCTTTTGTGTCCTGGGCGCTGACGCAACCCAAGCTGCGCAAGATCATCGTGCTCTCTCGAGACGAGCAGAAGCACTACGCGATGCAGACCGATCCAGCCTTCAAAGACGATCCGCGCGTGCGCTACTTCGTTGGCGACGTGCGTAATCGCGATCGGCTGATGCGCGCCTTCAAGGGCGTCGACATCGTCATCCACGCCGCGGCCATGAAGCACGTTCACATCGCCGAGTACAATCCGATGGAGGCGATCCGGACCAACATCGACGGCGCGGCGAACGTCATCGACGCGGCCATCGATCGCGGCGTCGAGCGGGTCATCGCGCTGTCGACCGACAAGGCCGCGAGCCCGATCAACCTCTACGGCGCCACCAAGCTCTGTATGGAGAAGCTCATCATCGCCGCGAACAGCTACGCCGGTGAGGGTGGCACGCGCTTCGATCTGGTCCGCTACGGCAACGTCGTGGGTAGCAAAGGCTCCGTCGTCCCGCTCTTTCAGCGTCAGTTGGATGAAGGCCAGCTCACGTTGACGGAGCCGTCGATGACGCGCTTCTGGATCGGCATGGACCGCGCCGTCGACCTCGTCCTGCTCGCGCTGACAGAGGGACGCGGCGGCGAGATCTTCATCCCCAAACTGCCCGCCTGCACCGTGGCGACGCTCGCTAGCGCTCTGGCTCCGGGGGTTGAGCAGCGCATCATCGGCATCCGCCCTGGCGAGAAGGTGCACGAATCCCTGACGACCAGCGACGAGGCCCGCAAACTCCTCGAGTACGACGCGTATTACGTCGTCGAGCCCGAGTTTCCGTCCTGGTCGCGCGCGCCGCGGACGACGGCCGGCAAGGTCGTCGATGGCTTCACCTACTCCAGTGACGTCACGTATCAACTCAACGTCGCCGAGACCCGCGCGCTCCTGATACGTCTCGGTTTCGTCGAGGCTTGAAGGATGCAGACCACGGACGCCCCCGCAGCCGCCCTCGCCGTCAACCCCAACGCCGTCAACCCCAACGCCGTCAACGCGGTCCTCAGCTGGGAGCACACCCATCGCGAGGTGCTCGCAGCGCTGATCTTTCAGCATGAGATGGGCAAACGCGGCCTGCCCTCGAGCCTGCGCCAACTCAGCGGCAACCATGGCCTGCTGCCGCCGCGCTCGGTGTATTTCACCCCGTTTTACTACGACGACTTCGATCTCGGTCGCTATCACTTCAACGCCGCGGCCTCGTCGGCCTGGCTCGTCAACCTGAGCTACGAGCAGATGCACTTCCGCTGCGGCCGCAGCTACCTGCTGCCCGACGGCCGTTTTGCGCGCGAGCAGATGCTGCACTGCGCCTGGGGCGAGCGGTATCGCCACCTACTGCAAGCGCACGGCATCCCCGATGAGCGCATCCGGCTCACCGGTCACCCCCGCTTCGACATCTATGATCGGCCGACTCTGCTGTTCACCCGCGCGCAGCTGGCGGCGCAGTTTGGCCTCGACCCCGACAAGCCCTGGATTCTCGTCCCCTACAACTTCAACCTGTCCTACATCACCGACCGACAGCGCCGCGGCCTGGAGGCCCGGAACTACCACCTGAGTGACGATTTTCTCCAGGGCGTCGCCGACGCGCGGGAGGCGTTCACGCAGATGGTGCGCGACATCACCGACCGCTTCCCCGACGTCGAGGTCATCCTGCGCGTGCACCCAGCCGGCTATGAGTCGGAGACGATCTACAAGGACGAACCGCGGCTCGGTCGCAACCTGCACTTGATCAGCGCGTTTGATATCGCCAACTGGATCCGCGCCTCGGCGCTGGTCATCGTCTGGAACAGCACCTCGGCGATGGAGGCCCTCGTCGCTGGCGTGCCGGCGATCAGCTACGAGCCGTTCCCGTTTCATGCGCGGTTTGACTACGACGTCAATCGCATCCTGCCGACCTTCGACGCGGTCGGTGACGTGATGGCGGTCATCGACGCGCTGCCGAACCCCGCGTTGACGTACGATTGGCCGCTTTTTGAGTCTTGGTACAAGTACCGCGACGGCAACAACGTCGGCAGGCAGATCGCGATCATCGCCGAGGCTGAGGCCGATTTTTCGCGCTTCGTGTGTCGGCCAGACGCCAAATCGCGCGTGAAATCGGGCTTACAGCGGGTTCGTGACGGGCTAGGTCGTCGGTCAGTCGCCGAAGCCCAGGGCCACGACAAGCTCGCCGGCATCGCCCCTGATGTGATGCAGCGCGCCATTGAGACCCTGTCGATCGATGGGCTGGTCGAGGTGCTGCGGTGACGCGCGCATGACGGATACGCCAGCCGCGCCACCCGCGAAAAAGACGCTCCGGCAGAGATTTGCCGACGCAGACGTGTCGTTCCTCGCCTACTTCGCGGCCAGGATCATCTCCGGCGTGGCCGGCGTGGTCATGCTCCGTTTCCTGGTCACGCTGCTCAACAAGGAGGAGTACTCCCTGTGGGGCTACTACCGGACCATCGGCGCGATGCTGGTCCCGGTCCTCACGCTCTCGCTGCCTGCGGCGATGATGCGCATGTATTTCGACCATGACAAAGGCGACAAGGCCAGCCAACGCACCTTGATCAGCACCGTATTTTGGTTGTGCGGTATTGGCGGCGCGGCCATGACCCTCGGCGGCCTCGGCTTCTACGCGATCGGGAGTGAGGATGGCGCGTTTGCGGCGTTCTTCTGCCTCGTCGCGCCGGCGGGGATCTTCATCTCGTTCTTCGATTACCTCACCCGGGTGCGCAACAACTACCTGCTCTACACCGCCAACCGCGTGGTCGAATCCGGCGGATTTGCGCTGTTGCTGTGGCTGAGCATCGTCTACAGCGACGAGCGGATCGCGCTGACCGGGCCGGAAGCGACGCCGCTGATGTGGACCATCTTCCTCTACGCGATCGCGATTTGGACCATGCTCGCCGGCAACCTCGTGTTCTACATTCGGTCAGGCTACGTCGCGCCGTTCTCCGGCATCCTCGACCGCAAAGGCATCCGCGCGCTCGTCGTGTTCTCCGCCCCCCTCACCGGCACCTACTTTCTCGGCTGGGCGCTCAACTCGTCCGACATCTACCTGCTCCGCAAGCTCAGCAGCCTGTCGCAGACGGGCGACTACATCTTCGCTGTGGGGGTCGCGAGCTTCGTCGGCATGGTCACCTCCGCTGCGCTCAACGACTGGCCGCGTTTTTACTATGGCGCGATGCGCGACAACAAACCGGGCCGCGACAAGGCGATCTCAGACCGCATCTGCCTGTTTTTGCTCTTCCATCTCGTCGCCATTGTGGTGACCCGCGTGATCGCCAACTTCGCGTACGATCTGCTGAACGCTGGCGACTACAAGCCCGGCATTCCGTACATCGACTACTTGGTCTTGGGCAACTTCTTCTTCTTGGCCGGCAACATCGCCGCCGTCGGGATCGGCTACGTCAAGAAGACCCACCTGACGCTCATCACCTTCGCGCTGCCCGGCGTGCTGAATTTCGGCCTCAACCTGTGGCTCATCCCGCTCTACGGCGCCCGCGCGGCGGCCATGACCACCCTCGCAGCGTTCTTTGTGTTCGCCTTGGCGTCGTTCTGGATCGGCCGGCAGTTCTACCGCATCGAAGGCATGACCCGCATCACGGCGCTCGTCGTCGTCGCCTCCGCGCTCGCGCTCGCGCCGATGCCGTTCTAGCCCCCTGCGCTGCTAGCCCGATGTCTCGGCGCAACTCAGGGCGTTGGGATCGCAAAATCTCGGACGATCGCCATGTGCTGCATGGACTCGGCGCCGCTGTCGCCCTGTTCCGCGGGCGTCACGTTGATGAGCGGCGTGTAGACGCGGCTGTCGAACACCAGCCCATTGACGAACGCCTGCGCGCCGATGGCGACGGCTGTGTGATGGGGCTCGAGATCGAAGTCGGCGAAGAGGCGGTCGTAGGGCTTGTTGCGATTGCTGTTGGTGTGCCCGTTTCCAGCCTGATCGACGGGGACGCGCGCTCTGTCGAGCAGCCCGTCGAAGCCCTGCAAGCTCTGTTCTGACAGGCTCGTCGTGTTGAGGTCGCCGCCGACGATCAGGAAGTCCTGCTGCGGCACGTGCTGCTTGATGTAGCCGACCAGCTCAACGATCTGCTTAGCGCGCACCGTGGCCTTCGAGGTCAGCAGATGGACCGACACCGCCCAGAGGTCGATCGGGCCCGGAACATCGATCCGCGCCCACGCAAACTCGCGATTGGTGGACAGGCTGTCGTCCCAGGCGCCGGAAGCGAGGATGGGGTATCGACTGATGATCCCGTTCGGGAGGGCGCTGTTCGCCTCGCGAAAGTAGGAGAAGCCGTCGCCACACATGTCCTGCACGAAGGCGGCGAGGGTGGCGGCGCTGTTGTTGCCGAGGTTGAACTCCTGAATCAGGATGATGTCAGGAACGAGGCCCTGCAGGATTCGCTGACCGTGGCCCGGATCCCACGACTGCTTCTTGCCGCTGGTCAGGTTGGCCGCGATGATCCGAACACGCGTCGTAGGCACACCTGCCGCAGCGGCGTCCGTCTGGACACCCGCGTCGAGCCCGCGGCCCACGTCACTCGTCGCGGCGTCAGACAGACCCGCGGCCGCAGCGTCCAGCGCGCTCGTCCCGTCGACGCCGAGTCCGCCATCCACCGCGTCCGCGGCCTTGCCGTCCAAGTTCGGGCAGCCGCTGAGGCCGAGCAGAATCAAAAAGAGCGGCCAACGCAACCATCGCCGCGGCGCTGATCCACGTGTGTGCGGGCTCCTGGTTATCGTCGGCGTCCTCATCGGCGTCCTCATCGGCATCCTCTGGCTCCCTCTGGTCTACCCTGCGGATTCAGGCATGCTGCCGGCCCGAAAGGGGGGCACATCCGCCAGAGGAGCAACCACCGTGCAGGATTCAGCCGAGTTTCAGCAGCCCAGTGATTTTGTCGACTCTGACCATCCGGCCGTCGCGGTCTTCGTCGCGGCGCACACGACCCCGGGCGCCGGCGCGATCGACAACGCGGTCTCTCTCTATTACGCCATTCGCGACGGCTTCCGCTACAGCCCATGGGATTTGGCGCCGACCGCTGCGGGGTTTCGCGCCAGCGCCGTCCTGCAACGAGACCCCAACGCTGGCGCGCACTGCATCGACAAAGCGGTGGTGCTCGCCGCCTGCGCGCGCCATCTCGGCATCCCAGCGCGGCTGCATTTCGCCAACGTCCGCAACCACATCGGGACGGAAGAGCTGGAGCGACAGCTCGGCAGCGACGTCTTGGTTTTTCATGGCTACGTCGAGCTGTGGCTCGACGAGCGCTGGGTCGCCGCCACACCGGCCTTCAACCGCGGGCTGTGCGAGAAACTCGGCGTCGACCCGCTGGAGTTCGATGGTCGCCACGACAGCATCTTTCAAGCCTACGATCGCATCGGCGGCACGTTCATGGAGTACTTGCATGATTACGGCGCTTTTGTGGATATCCCCTTCGAGCTGATGTGGGGCGAATGGCAGCGCTACTACCCGAAGTTCGCCGAAACCGGCGAATGGCCGCGGCCTGAGCGAGGTTGAACATGGACATCGAAGACGCCATTCGGCATCGCCGCACGCACAAAGTGTACGGCGGCGGCGCGATCTCCAGAGAGGTCCTCGAAGCCTTGATCAACGCCGCCACTTGGGCGCCGAATCACCGCTACACGGAGCCTTGGCGCTTCTACGTGGTGCATGGCGCCGACAAACTCGCGGCGATGGACCGCCACGTCCAGGCCGCGTTCGACGCCTCGGCCAAGGACGCGGGCGAAGGCGTCGGCCGCAAGCTGATCGCCAAGAAACACAAGATGACCGCGAGGCTCGCTGCGACGGCCGCCGTCGTTGTGGTGACCTGGACGCGTACGCCGGACGACCAAGCCGCGGATCGAGAAGACTACGCTGCGACGGCCTGTGCCATCCAGAATCTGTTGCTGAGCGCGCATGGCCGCGGCTACGCGAGCCTCTGGTCGACGGGCAAAATGCTGATGCAGCCCGCGCTTCTGGAGTTCTACGGCGTGCCGGGTGAGGCCACCGACCGCCCGGAATCGGTGGCGGGCGTGATCTTCCTCGGTTCGCCGACGGGCGAGCTGACAGGGCGTCGGCATCGGACCGCACAGGCCGTGACCACCTGGGTCTAGTTGGGAGCGCGGGGACGGGAGCGGCGCCGCGCTGGCCGCTGCTGCCCCCGTGCTGTGGGTCGTCGTCCTGATCGACGGCCCGCTCTGCGCCGCTCGTCGACCTGGAGTTCGCGCCGATCGCTCGCTATGCTGGCGCGATGACTGTCGACCAACCACCCGCCCATTCGCCCGGTCCTGCGGCCTTTTTCGCGCCGCGGCTCACGATATTGGGTTTGATTGTGTGGCTGTTCGTCGCGCAGCTCTGCGTCGTCGCCTGCACGCCCGCGCCCGCTGACGGCGACCGCGCCGACGCCGTGTCCGACGCGCTGACCTCGGACGCGGCGCTCGCTGAGACAGACGGGCTCGCGGCTGCCGCGGTGACGCAGCAGCGGTACGCAGCGAGCGCGCTGAAGGCCGCCCAGGGCATCACCTTGCCGTTCCTCATGGATCGCATCAACGCGCTGGCCAGCGACGAGTTTGGCGGCCGTGACAACCTCAGCGCCGGTGGACAAGCGGCGCGCGCCTGGCTGGAGGCCGATCTCACCAACCTCGCGCTGCCGCCGGCCGTTGGCAGCGCCTACGCCCAGCCTTTCGCCGCGGGCGTCAACCTGTGCGCTAAGCTACCGGGCCACGATCCGGCGCTCGCCAGCGAGGTCGTCGTGATCGGCGCGCACTACGACCACCTGGGCACCGTCGGCGCGCCGAACAGTCAGTGCAAGCCCAGCAAGCTCGCTGATCCCACCGACAAGATCTGCAACGGCGCGGTGGACAACGCCGCGGGTGTCGCCGTCGCCATCGCCGTGCTTCACGCGCTGGCCACGAGCGCGCAGCCGCCGCGCCGCAGCATCGTGCTGTGTCTGTTTGACGCCGAGGAAGACGGCCTGCTCGGCAGTCGCCACTTCGTCGACAAGGCGCCGCTCGTGCCGCTCACCGCTATCGCCGCGATGCTCAGCGTCGACAACATCGGCTCTGAGTTCCTCCCTGGCGAGACGAGCTCGTTCGCCACCGACGTCGAGTACAGCGTCGCCCTGCGCGCCGCCGTGAAGACCGCCAACGACCTGACCGGCATGCAAACCTGGCCGGTGTCCTCCTTCTTTGTGGGCCAAGATGGCGGTGGGCGCAGTGACCATCAACCCTTCCGCGAGGCCGGAATCCCGGTGCTGTTCATCGGGTCGGGTTCCTCGCCGGCCTACCACACACCCGCCGACGAAGTGGGGATCATCAACCAGCCGAAGCTGCTCAACATCGCGCGTCACACCGCCGTGCTCGTCGCGCTCATCGCCAACGCGCCGACGCGCCCTGACTTTGTGCCGCAGCCAGCGCCGCACATCGACGACGCGGTCGCCCTGGTCAGCCTCGCCGATCGTGTGATCGCCGCGCCCCAGGCGCTAGGGCTCAGTGACGCGCAGCTCGATCTGGTGAAGGGCTGGCGGACGGACCTGGCCGCCTGGATCACGCATCCGCCGACCACCAGCGACGAGTGGGACACCTACCAGGGGCTGGTGAAGGCCATCCTCGCCGCCGTGTATCTGTTCGCTGGCTAGACGCGCACGGGTTCGCCCGAAAAATGCGTGTAGCGGTGCGGATTGCGCCGGTGTACACCCGCGCGCCACTACGCGCAGGAGACCGCTCTACCGATGCCAGCCCCGCCCTCGACCGCAGCCATGAACCGCCCTACAGGCAGTCGCGTCGCCGGCTCGATGACGACGGCGCTCCGTGATCACGTCCTGGTCCTCGTCGCAGGCCTGGCGATCGCGGCGGATCTGCTCGTGCGGCGCGCGGAGCTGCCCACGTGGAGCGGTCAGATGTGGTTGGTCTTCGGCGGCTCCGCGCTCGCCTCGCTGCTCGTGGCGAGCGCGCTCGTCTGGTCGGTGCGTGCGGTGCGCACGCGATCGCCGCTGTTAGCCGGGATCATCGTGGTCACCAGCAGCGTCGCGTGGACCTGGGTCGTGGTGCTCTCGCTCGGCTACTTCGTGAACATGGGTTCACTGCCCGTGAGCAGCGCCGTCCGCTACCTGCTACAGGAACCCAGGAGCACATGGTCGCTCATCGCGCCGTACCTCCGAGATCCCGGGGTTTTAGCGCCCATGGTCGGCGCGCCCGCGGTGGTCGCTGGGTTGTGGTGGCTCGCGTCTCGCCCAGGCGATCGTCGCGACCCCGCGCGCCGTCTCCGCATGGGTCCACCGCTCCTCGCGGTCGCGATCATCATCAGCCTGAGCCTCAAACCACCCAGCTATCGATTCGCCGTCGCCGACGTCCACGCCGTCCTGCTCACCACCAACATGGCCCGCCTCGCTACGAAGGGGCAGGCCCAGCGCCTCAGCAAGCCTCATCGCCTCCACCTTGGCGAGCTCGCGCGGCCCGCCAAGCGCCCAAACGTGCTGCTCATCGTGAACGAAACCTACGGCAGCAGCGCCATCAGCCTCTACGGCTGCAAAGCCAACACCACCCCGCAGACGGACGCCTTTGTGCGCGCCAACGCCGCCACCGTCACCGTCTTTCCCGACGCGCAATCCAACGCAGGCTCGACGCTGGTCTCGCTGCCGTCACTCTTCAGCGGCCTCGCACCGACACGCACCGCCATCGAGCTGCACACCGCGCCGCTGCTCTGGAATGTCGCCAAGGCGGCCGGCTACCGGACGTTCCTTCACACCGCGCAAGACCTCAACTGGCTCCAGCTCGACCTCTTCCTCCTCGACTCCGACCTCGACTCCGCCTACCACGCCGGCAAGACCAAGCTGCCCGTCGTCAACGACATCGGCATCGCCGACGAACAGATGATGGCCACGACCATCGCCCACATCGAGCAGCTCGCCGCAGACCGAACACAGCCGTTTTTCGGCGTCGTCCAGTTCAACGCGACCCACTCCCCCCACGCCTGGCACCCAGGCCACGACCACCACTTCGACAAGGTCGCCACGCGCCAAGCGGCCAAGCACCTCGACACGGTCGCGTTTGTTGACGAGCTCACCGGCCGGCTGCTCACTCGCCTCAAGCACCTCGGCCTGCTCGACAACACCGTCGTCGCGCTGACCGCCGATCACGGCCACAACCTGATCCCCACACGCCTGCCCGACCGCCTGCACAACTACTACGAGCCCGTCCACCGCGTGCCGTTCTGGCTGCATCTGCCGCTACAGGTCCGCACGCCCGCCGTTACAGCGCAGCTCAAGGCCAACACCGGCCGCCGGGTCTCCAACCTCGACATCACGCCGACGCTCTTCGCCGCCATGGGTCTGCAAGGCGAGCTGCCGGCGACCGTCACCACGCCGCTCGACGGTCACTCCCTGCTCGGCCCGTTGCCCGAGGACCGCGTCCTGCCCTTCGTCAACAACACCGAGATTCGCCAAGCCAGCCGCCGCGGCTTCACGCTCGTTGTGCGGGATCGCAAGTACCTGTTCTTCGAGAGAGAGTCCGGCTGTGAGGAGCATCTCTATGACTGGCGCACCGACCCAGACGAGCAGCGCGATCTGTGGCCGCTCGCGACCGCAGCCGAACGCAAGCTGTGGTATGGCCGCATCCAGGGCTACCCGCTGCTGCATCGCGCCCGCATGCTCGGGCCGTGTCCGCCGGATGCCTCAGGGGTCTGAGCTTCGTTTGAAGTAGCCGCGCCCATCCTTCCCGCGCCCAATCTTCCCGCGCCCAATCTTCCCGCGCCCAATCTTCCCGCGCCACCTGCCGGAGACGCCATGGCCTACAGTTTCACCCTCGAGCATGTGTGTGCCCAATCTGGGGCGCGCGCCGGTCGCATCGAGACCACCCATGGCGTCATCGAGACGCCCATCTTCATGCCCGTCGGGACGCAAGCCGCCATCAAGGGTGGGGTGCTGCCGCGCGATCTGAAAGAGATCGGCGCTGAGATCATCCTCTCGAACACCTATCACCTCATGCTGCGGCCGGGCAGCGAGCGCATTCGGGACGCTGGCGGTCTGCATCGGTTCATGGCTTGGGACCGCCCGGTGCTCACCGATTCCGGCGGTTTTCAGGTGTTTTCGCTCGCTGGGCAGCGCAAGGTCACCGACGCAGGCGCGGTGTTTCGCTCTCACCATGACGGCTCCAAACACACGCTGAACGCTGAGGAGGCCATCCGGCTCCAGGAGAACTTCGGCAGCGACATCGCCATGGCGTTCGACGAGTGCCCGCCTGCGCAAGCCGATGAACGCACGATTCGCCGCGCGATGGACCGCACCACCGCGTGGCTCGACCGCGCCATCGCAGCGCGTCGTCGGCAAGACGAGGTGGCGCTCTACGGCATCGTGCAGGGCGGGATCCAGACGCAGCTGCGCTCCGAGCACGTCGAGCAGATCTGTAGCCGCGACGCCTGCGAAGGCTTCGCCATCGGCGGTCTGAGCGTTGGCGAGACGATTGAGCAGATGCACGACGTCTGCGGCCACACCGCCGCGCTGATGCCCGTCGACAAAGCTCGGTATCTCATGGGCGTCGGTACGCCGCGGGATCTGTTGATCTGCATCGGCCACGGCATCGATCAGTTCGATTGTGTGATGCCGAGCCGCAACGGTCGCCACGGGAAGGCGTTCACGCACGACGGTCCGCTCTACATCAAGAACCGGTTCAACTTCTTCGACGACCGCCCCATCGACCCAAGCTGCAGCTGCCCCGCCTGTACGCAGTTCTCACGCAGCTACATTCGACACCTCTGGACGGCCGACGAGGCGCTCGGAAAGCAGCTGTTAGTGTTGCATAATCTCGCGTTCTATCTCGAGCTGACTCGCCAAGCGCGCAAAGCGATCCTGGCTGATCGCTTTGGCGACTTCTCCGCGGAGTGGCTCGCGCGGATGGACAACGGCCGGTGGCGGAATCTTCCCCCAGAGGCGCCCGATCTCAGCGCCTAGCCGCGCCGCGCGTTGCCCGCTGAAGGTGCGCTATGCGCCCGGATTTTCAGGCTCCCAGGGCATATAGACGTGGCGCTCGCGGGCGAACGTCTGCTGCGCCAACGCGAAGTCATCGTGGCGTCCGATGTCCAGCCAGCGGCCGTGGCCCCAGTCGAACGTGCCGATCGGGTCCTGGGTCTCCAGCAGGTGGTACATCAGGTGGTCAAAACCGAACGCCTGTCCTTTCGGGATGCAGTCGAGCACGCGCTTATGCATCGCGTACACACCCATCGAGACGTAGAAGTCGAACTTCGGCTTCTCCCGAAAGCCCACCACCGTGCCGGTCTCGTCGGTGTCGAGCACCCCCAGGTCGATCTTCACTTCGCGGGGATAAGTCGCGACGGTCAGGGTCTTGCCGCTCTCCGTGTGCCGCGCCAGGAGGCTTGAGAAGTCCAGATCGGTGAGCACGTCGCCGTTCAACAGCAAGAACGTCTCCGGCAGGCGATCGGCGACGAGCGCCAGCGGCCCCACCGTCCCCAGCGGGCTGTCCTCCGTCACGTACTCGACCTCCAGCCCGTAGCGGCTGCCGTCGCCGATCACGGCCTTGATCAGGTGGCCGAGGTAGCCGATCGAGATGATCGCGCGCTTGAATCCGTGGTGCCCCAGCTGGCCAAGCACCACCTCGGCGATGCTCTCGCGCTCGCCGATCGGCACCAGCGGCTTCGGGATCACCGCTGTGAACGGAGCGAGGCGGGAACCGAGCCCTCCTGCGAGCAGTACGGCGGTACGGGGCTGAGTCATCCTGATCTCCTGGGCGCGGCGGGCGCCGGCAGCAAAGCGCCTCGCCGAGCCACGGTCAAGCCCTGCCGGCGTCGACGTCACTCGAAGGCTGTTATCGACGGGGGTCGGCGTTATAGTGCGCCGCCACAGAGGTGAATCATGCCAAGCCCCGATCGTCCGAAACCCGCTCCCGTCGTCGTCGATTCACGCCATGCTCGCAGGACTGTGTGGCTCACGGGCGGCTCTGGGTTCATCGGTCGGCATCTTGGCGCCCAATTGGCGTCGCGGCCAGACCTGCGGCTCGTCGCCCCCAGCCGCGCGCAGCTCGACTTGACGGACCAGGTGGCTGTGGACGGTTTCCTCGCCACGGTTCGGCCTGACGTGGTGATTCATCTCGCCGCGGTCACCGCCGGCAGCGCCGCGATGCGACAGGCGCCGGCGCGCTATTTCGCCGAGAACTTGGCCTCCGCGACGCCGCTCCTGCGCGCCGTCGAGCAGGGCAGGGTCCCGCGCGTGCTGGTGGCTGGCTCGGCTGGCGCCTATCCGCGGCTCGGCCCGCTCGGCGAGGCGCCCCGAGGGTTGACGCCGGCAGACGTCTGGCGCGGGCCGCCCGCCGCGGCGGGGTATGGGCTCGCACGCCGCGCCATCTCCCAGCTGCTGCTCGACGCCGCCGCGACGGCCGGCACGGAGGCAGCCGTGCTCGTGATGCCGACGGTCTATGGCCCAGGCGATGGCGGCGACGGCCCGGTGAACACCGCGACGCTGCGCGCGCTGCCCGCGTTCGTCGCGCGCATGCTCACCGCGATCGCGACCGACGCGGGCGCCGTCACCCACTTTGGCTCGGGCTTCGAGATGCGGGATTTCCTGCACGTGCGCGACGCCGTCGCCGCCTTCGAAGCGGCGCTCGACGGCGACATCTCGGGCCAACGTCTGCACATCACCGCCGGAGACGCCGTGGAGCTGCAGGCCGTCGCGGCCGCGGTCGCCGAAGCCACCGGATTTGTCGGCGCACACCATTGGGCCGGCCGCGCACCGGGCCAGACCGGCAGTGACGATCAGGTGTGGCTCGCCGCGGCGGGCCTAGCCGCCCTTGGCGTCACGCCGCGCCTGACCTTGGCCGACGGCCTCCCCGGCGTGGTCACCGATCTCCGAGCCCGCCTGTTGGCTTGATTCAGCGCGTTGCGCCGCTGATCATCGCGACCGGTGCGCCGTTGACACGAAATCGAGCCGATCATCGATGCCGTTGCGCGCGCTCAAGATTCCGCGCTATGGTGCGGCGCCACTGTTTGATCAGTCGTGTCCGAGCAGGCTAGCGAGAGGTGAGAACCATGACAGCTCGAAAGACCCTCCTAATCGCCCTGTGCGGTGCGATCGCGCTGACGTTCGCGCTAGCTCCGGTGACCGCAGACGCCAAGCCGCGACGCAGCAAAACACGCACGTTGAGCTTTGAGGACGATCAAGTCGAAGCCTCGTTCCTGCGCCCCGAGGGATCGACGACGACCTCCCTCAGCAAGAAGAAGCGCTCAAGCCTCATTCGAGTTCGGATGGACTTCTTCGCGGAGATTGTTCGCTCCGCTCGGGACCTCTAGACCATGGCGAAGTCTCCGAAGTCCCCCGCCGACACGACGCTGGCGACAGGCACAGACGCGCGCACCGTGAAGCCGAGCGCAGCGAGCGCAGGGGGAGGTGCGGGCAAGGCCAGCATCAACAGCCCCAGCATCAACAGTCCCAGCATCAACAGTCCCAGCACGAACAGCTCCGGTACGAACAGCGCGGGCACCAACAAGCCGAACGCCGCCAAGAGCAGCGCCGGCGCGACCAGCGCCGCGAAACCGGCGAGCGACAGCGTCAAGCTGGGCGTGGACGTCGCTATCCTGTGGCGCGGCGACATGCTCACCGCGAGCTTCTTCTCCAAACCCCGCACGGTGTCGGTTGGGCCTGAAGGCACGTTCACGATGCCGCAAGAGGTCATCGGCAAGCCGCTACAAGTGCTCGTCGAGCCCGGTACCGCCGCCGGATTCGGCCTGCGTATCGACAATGACAAAGCCGCCGGCCACCTCATCGTCGACGGCGAGGTCTACGACGTCGGCGACGTCCGATCGGGCAAGGTCAGCAGCCTCAAGGGTCCGCTGGTCCCCCTGACGGCCGGCACACGCGCGGTGCTCGTCTTCGGCGACTTCACCTTCATCATCTCACGCGAGCCCGTGCCGCCGCCGACACGATTTTCGCTGTGGAACAAGGAGATGATCCCCTTTCTCCTGTGTTGGGCGTTCGCTCTGCTGATCACGGCCGGTCCGCTCGCTGCGGCGTTCAACTCGCCCGCGTACCTCGCCCGGCAGCACCTCAGCTTTGAGGAGAAGCAGTCCTCTCGCTTGAGCGAGCTGATCGAGATCGCCGTCAAGACCGAGCCGGAGCCAGAGCCGGAGCCTGAGAAGAAAGAAGAAGAGAAGCCGAAAGCGCCTGAGCTCAAGCCGATCAAGGAAGAGAAGAAAGAAGAGAAGAAGGAAGCGATCGAGGTCAAGAAGGAAGAGGAGAAGATCGATAAGGCCCTCGATTCGGTCACGGACGAGGAAGAGAAAGACAAGCTCGTCAAAAAGATCGTCGCCGACAAAGTCGACCAGGCCACAGCAGACATCGACAAGGCGCTCAACGAGGTCAACAACCTCGAGATCGGCAGCAAGATGTACGCGGAAGGCGGGGACTCGAACGACACCGACCCAGCCAACCCAGAGGCTGGCAAGGGCGGCACGACGGTGTTGGCCGATCCGTTGGGCAAGACCCAAGGCGCAGGGCTCATGGGCGCCAACCCGCGCAAGACGTCGATGAACAGCGGCGACGCGACCAAGCGCAAGGTCGTCAAAGGTCTGGGCAAGGACGACAAGGCTGGTAAAGACGTTAAGATCGGGATGAAGACACGCAATCAGAAGGTCGTGCGTGTCGGCGGCGGCGCCGGATCTTCGGCGTCGGGTGAGCTGCCGAAGAAGATTATCCAGCAGTACATCCGCCGCAAGATGGGCGCGATCAAGGCCTGCTACCAGAAGGGGCTACAGTCCAACCCGAACCTGTCCGGCAAGGTAGAGGTGCTCTTCCTGATTCAGCCTTCTGGCGCGATCATGGGCGCCAAGGTCAAGGACTCTTCTCTGAACAGCCCGAGCGTGGAAGGTTGCATCCTCACGAACGTGAAATCTTGGAAGTTCCCGCGTGCCAAGGGCGGCGGAACGACCCGCGTGCTGTATCCTTTCCGCTTCACCTCCACCTAGGGCTCGATGCGCGCGCAAATCACCGAAGAGATCGACTTCTGTCGCCTGTCGCCCGTTGGCGTGGCGCCATTCGGGACCCAGTCGTCGCGCGGTGCGCTCGCTGGTAGACGTCGGTGCGCCGGGGCGCTGCTCGTGTCGCTGCTCATGGTGGCCAGCCTCGGCGGCTGTGATGACCGGGCCAAGCGCACAGTCGGTCACATCAACCGCGCCGTGCGCGAGCTGAACCAGGGCAACAGCCTGCAGGCCGCGGGGCACCTCAAGCACGCGCTCGAGATCGATCCCCAAAACCACGACGCGCACTTCTACCTCGGTTTTCTCAAGCTGAAGGCGGAAGAACCCCGCGAGGCCCTCGAGCATTTGAAGGTCGCGACGCAGACCGACCCGAGGCACGCCGAAGCGTGGCTGCATATCGCCCGCGCGCATTTTGAGCTCGGCGCCTTTGGCGATTCGCTCCACGCGCTCAATGAGCTGTTCAAGCTGGACGCGGGTCACCCGAACGGGCACTTCCTCGAGGCGCGTATTGCCCTCAAGCGCAAGGACAAAGACGGCGCCGACCGCGCCCTGCGCGCCGCGATCGCGGGCGACGCCGGGTTCTCTCCGGCGTACCTGCTGCTCAGCCGCATGTACACCGACGTGGGCGCCTACGAGCCCGCGATGAAGGTGCTCAACGAGGGCCTGCGATTCTCGCCGGAGGACGTCAACCTCATGGAAGCCTTGGGCATGGCCTGGCTGGACATGGGCGAACCCTCGGTGGCGCGCGGCGTCTTCAAGATCGCGGTGCAGAGCCCGCGCGCGGACTACACGGTGCACCTGAACTATGCCGCCGCGCTGCTGCAGACCGGCGACCGCGAAGAGGCGACCGCGGAGATCCGAAAGTACCTGCTGATCGGTCAGAATCGCGCCAACAAGGCCGATCTCAACATGGCCGCGCGGATGTTGATTCGACTCAAACGGCTGTGAGCGCGTCGGAGGCGTGCGTCGCCTTCCGCGCTATCGGCCCCAGAAAGCAAGCAAAGCCATGTTTCTCGGACGCGTAATCGGCACAGTGGTCGCCACCCAGAAAGTCCCCGGACTCGATGGCGTGCGCATGATGTTGGTGCAGCCCATCACCGAAGCAGGTGTCGATCTGGGCGGCGCCGTCGTCGCGGCAGACACGACCCAGGCGGGCCCTGGTGATGTCGTGCACCTCACCTCGTCGCGCGAAGCCGCTGTGTCGCTGCCAGAGCCCTTCGTGCCGGTCGACCACGCCATCATCGCCATCGTGGATGCCGTCGGGGATGGGCTACCGCCTCTCGCGTCGTCGTGGCCAGCCGGCGATCCTGCGGCTCGGGGCGGTGTGTCATGATCCTCGGACGCGTACTCGAACCCGTCGTCTCGACCATCAAACACGAGGAGCTCTTCGCTCGCTCGGTGTTTGTTGTGGAGCCCATCGACGCCGACGGCACCGCCGCGGGCGCCACGTTCTTGGCGGTGGATCACGCCCAGGCCGGCCCTGGCGATCAGGTCTTGGTGCTGCGCGAAGGCAGCGGCATCCGCCAGGTGCTTGGCCAGCCAAAGTCGCCGATTCGCTGCCTGATCGTTGGTGTGGTCGACGCGGTGCACGTCAGCCACGACACCCCCAGCCAAGCCGCGGTAGCCGCGAAGCCGGGAGCGTGACGTGAGCGGAGCGGCCAAACATGGCGCCATTCACCAAATGCACGGCCGCGACGCGAGCTTTCCGGTGCTGCGTCGGGCGCTGATCGACATCGCGCACAGCCTGCACAGCGCGGCCTGGGTCGCCAACCACGACGGCAACGTCTCGATTCGGCTACCGGCCGGGCGTTTTCTCATCACGCCGACGGCGTTGAGCAAACGCGTGTTGGATGAGACAGACCCCATCGTCGTCGACCGCAGCGGTCGTGTGCTGCGCGGGGGGCGCCGACCCTTCTCCGAGTTCAAGATGCACGTCGCTGTCTACGACACGCGGCCTGACGCCAAAGCCGTCGTGCATGCGCATCCGCCCTGCGCCACGGCGCTCGCGATCATGGGCATCGAGGTGGAGCCGCGGATGATGGCGGAGCCCATCGTGTCGCTCGGCAGTCGGGTGCCGATGGTGCCCTACGGTTTTCCGAACAGCGCAGATCAGATCGCCGCGCTGCGCGAGATCGCCGCTGTGCACGACGCGGTGACGATCGAGCAACACGGGGCGCTGGCCTGGGGCGACGACCTCGAGCAAGCGTTCCTGCGGCTCGAGCTGGTCGAACACCTCGCTCGCATCCAGCTACAAGCCCTGAAAATCGGCCCGGTGCGCACCCTGCCAGACGCCGACGTCGCCAGACTGCTTGAGAGCCGCGCCGCGGCCGGGCTCGGTGTGCAGGGTCGCGCCCGCCGCGGGCACTAGGTCGTCATGATCACAGCCAGGATTCAGACGCCGCGGTGGTCGCTGGAGGTCACTCAGCGCCGTGTTCGCGCGCTGTGGCTGCTGTTGGGGTTGCTAGCGAGCGGCTGTGGTGGCGCGCAGCCCGACGCCTCGTCGGCAGCCTCGTCGCCCGCCGCGTCGTCAGCGCGGTCGACTACGCCGTCGTTCAAGCCTGGGCCGCACGATCTGAAGCGACGGTGCCTGCTGCTGACCACCAACGACAGCGAAGCCCATTTTGACGGCCGCAAGCAAGGCCACGCGCCGAACCTCACCTATGTCGGCACGATCACTCGCATCGCCGCTGAGAAGAAGCGGCTCTTGCGGGAGCGCAAGGGCGCCGTGCTGCTCGTGAGCGCCGGGGATGTGCTGCAAGGCCGCTACATGGTGCGAAAAGACGGCGATCGCAAGCGGGCGGCGCGGGAGGCGTGGCTGCTGTACGAAGCTGCGGGCTACGACGTGGGTGTCCTGGGCAATCATGAGTTTGACGCCGGCCCCGCGGTGCTGCGCTACGCCATGGCGGCGCTCACGACGTTTCGCATCGTCACCTCGAACCTCGATCCGACGAGCCCGGCGCTGCACAACCTCGATGGCAAGCTCTACGCGACCACGCTGGTGCGGCGCTGCGGCGGCCTGCGCATCGGCTTTTTCGGCCTGCTCACGCCATCGACCCAGACCATCTCGGATTTCGGCGACACCCGCATGTCCGACCCCAGCGATCCGGTGAACGCCCCCGCGAGGCGGGCGATCGCGGCGCTGCGCAAACAGCGGGTGGACGTGATTGTGGCGCTCACGCACCTGGGCTACCCCCACGATCGGCGGCTGGCGACTGAGGTCCGGGGCATCGACGTCATCGTCGGCGGGCATAGCCACACGCTGCTCAAGGCGTGGAAGCGAGTCAGCGAGACGCTGGTGGTGCAGACGGGGTCCCGCTTTGGTCATCTTGGCTATCTCGACATCGTGGCCCATCCGGGCGGCGGCGTCATCGCGGGTCAGTCGAGCTGGGCCGTGCGGGCCATCGATCCGGCGTTGCCGCGGGATCCGCCGCTCGCGAGCGCCCTCCAAGATCTCCGCGCCGCCTTCGCCAACGAGCAGATCGTCGGCGAGCGCAGCCAGCCATGGATCCTGAGCGGCGCCGGACGCAAGCCCTACGGCCAGCGCGTCGCGCGCGCGGCGACCCTGCACCTGCGCCAACGCCACCACGTCGACGGCGCCATCCTCAACATGGGCGGCCTGCGCACCAACGCGACGTATCCCGTGGGGCCTGTGACCGACCAAGACATCCGCGCCATTCATCCCTTCGGCAATCGACTCGTGCGGCTGCGGCTGACGGGCCGCGAGCTCTCACAGGTGCTGGAGCACGCCTGCACCAAGGGGCACCGCGGCAAGCTAGGCGAGCGGGTGGCGCTGCACGGGATCCAGATGCGGTGCGATGGCGAACGACAGCCGCTGCAGTACAAGAAAATCGACGGCAAAGTGGTCGGCGTCAGCGCGCCAGGCGATCGGGTCCGAGACCTGCTGATCGGTGGCGTCGCCGTCGTCCCTGCCAAGACCTACGTGGTCGCGACCAATGACTATCTAGCCCGCGGCGGCAGCGGTCACTGGCTCATGACGCGGGTCAAGCGGCTCTGCGGCGACGACACAGATTTCGGCAAAGATCGCTGCAAGTCGTCGCCGACCTTGGCCGAGGTCGTGCAGCAGGCCGTCGCAGCTGGCAGGTTTGACACGCCGCTGTAGCCGCAGTCACGCGCCCAGGCGCGGCTGCTACTACTACTACTACTACTTCTTCTTTCGTCGCTTCGATTGTTCGATCTTCTCGATGTGACTCTTGGCCAGACGCGCCACCGCACCCGTCACCTCGCGGCTCTTGCTGACGACGCCGATGTCTCGCAGCGACAACGTGCGCAGCAGCGTCATCGCGATCGACAGCGGCGTCTTTGGATTCATGATCAGCGCCTTGCGCACCGCGTAGTCGCGTGTCCACTTCTTGTTACGTGCGATCTCCTTGATGATCTCATCGCCCAAGCTCTTGTTGGTCGCAAAATTCCTGACCTCGCCCTCCGTGAGTCGCGGGGACTTCAGCACCGCGGACGCCACCATCTTCTTCGGGTCACGAACGAGGAGTTTGCGGGCGGTCGCGTCGCCGACCAGGGCTAAGCGGACCTTTTGCGCCACGCTCATACTGCCGATTCTGGCCTGCAGGCTGCGATTGATCTCCTCTTTCTCTTCGTGGGCCTCGCCGCCACCGACCAAGTCGGCGTCGTGGTCGAGGGCCATGTCGACGGCGCTGAGAAAATCGATGTCGTCCAGCGGGATGAGCCCGTCGTCCTCTTCGGCGCCGTGTTCGCCGAGCAACGCGGCGCGAATCTCCCGGAAACCCGGCATGTGGTCGAGTGGGACCTCGTGCCGCACCGCCAACTCGAGCAAGTTCTGTACGACGCCTTGGGGGGCCTTCGGGTTGAAAAAGAGCGCCTCGATCATGGCCGGGCTCTGCAGCGCGCGCTCGGCGTTTCGGCCCACGATTTCGCAGATCGTGCGGTCGCCCGAGCCAGCCAGATGCACCAGCGTCTCGTCGCGGCTGTGGCGATTGAGGGCGACGGCGCGGGTCGCAGCACAGATCGGCAGGCGCCGGGCCAACGTGTCGAGGACCGCGACGTCCGTGGCGGCCTGAACAACGCGGTCGACCTCGTCGTCCGGCGCCGTCGACAGCGTGGTCTCCGCGGCGGCGCGGACCGTCGCCTCGGGGTCGTGCAGCAGGAACGCCAGGGTCGGCACGAGGTCGTCGAACCTCGCCGGCAACAAGCCCTTCGCCACGTTCAAACGAAGGGCGGCCGGCCGGGTCGTATCCACAAACGGATGATGGGCTTCGGTTACGGACGAGAGCGGTACCGGAGCGCCGGCGACGAATTCGGTCATGGTGGGCTCCAAGCGCGTGGCAGGCCAAGCTGGCCGTGGTTGCGGTAGGGCCGGAGTATGCGCGGTTGCGGTGCGGAGCGCGATGCCTCAGCGTGGCAGCTCGCGCTCGTACCCGTTCGTCACGGCAGCCGCCAGCCAATCACGCCGCCATCGGCGCCGACGCTGACCCACTCCGTGCCCGTGTCGGTGCGAAAGGCCACGCCGACGACCCCACCCGCCGCGGTGCAGGGCCACCCGCAGTGACGAATCGACGTGGCGAGGCCCACGGCGCCGCTCGCGGTGCGTCGCCAGAGTCGCAACGCGCCGTCCCTGGAGGCCGTCAGCATGCGCTGACCGTTCGCGCTCCACGCCAGCGCCGTCACCGCGGTGAGATGGCCCGGCAGGGCGATCAGCGTCTTGCCGGTCGCGGCCGAGATGACCTGAAGGCCGCTGTTGCCGCCGCTGACCAGGAGCTCGCTGCCGTCACCGCGCCACGCCACCAACCGGCGAGCTGAGCTCAGACCCGCACGGCCCCACAATTTTTTTCCGGTGCTGATCTCAAGGATTCGCAGCTGATCGCCAGCCGACGTCGCGGCGATGGCGAGCCGCTGCCCGGCCGGCGCCACGGCGAGATCATCGACGACGTCGCCGCTCGCCAAGGCGGCGCTGAAGACGATCTTTGCGCCGCCGCCGGCCGCGCCAGTCGCGCTCGCCTCTAGACCCACAACCGTCGCAGCCACGCCCCGATAGAGCACCGCGCCATGCCAAGCGAGCCGCTGCGTCCCGCTCGCCGCGCTGATGACGCTCTGCGCGCTCAGGATCGCTGGGTTTCCAGCGCCCAGGTGGCCGACGCGCGTCGTCGCGTCCGCGCCCCCGGTCGCCACGTTGAGCTGCGCTGCCGCCGGGCGCAGCGCCACCGCGTCGATCGGGTTGCCCACGTGCAGCACCCCGCTCCAGAGCGGCGCCCCCGCCGCCCAGCTGCGCACGCTGAGACGGCCGTCAGCGTCGCCGACCGCCCAACGCCCGCCCGCAGCGCCCAACGCGCGCGGCGCGGCCTTCAGCGGCCATCCCAGCGGCTGCCAGCTACCCTGCACGCTACGCCGCCCGGTCGCCCGCGAGCCCGACAGCAGCAGTCCACCCGTCGGCTCGCTCGCCAGGGCCAGCACCGCGCCGGGCTTGGGCACCGTCGCGCTCGGCGCCAGACTCCAGTCGATAGCCCAGCTCGGCGTGCCAGCCGCGCTGGGGATGTAGCGCCGCAGCTCGCCAGCGAGGTTGCCGATCCACAGCCGCCCTTTCTCGTCGAACGCCACCGCCGAGGCGCCCTTGTCGACGAGCAGCGGACCGCCCTGCACGACGCCCTTCTCCGGCAGCAGCACCGCCACGCCGGCCTTCTCCCACGCGACCGCGATCAGCGCGCCCTTGTCATCCGCCGCGAGCCCACGAATCGGCCCCGACGTCGTCGCCGGCGCGAAGGGCGGGTTCCAGCTCTGCGTCGCCAACGTGTCCGGATTCGAGGCGACGAGCTGGCCGTTGTCGTCGCCGGAGATCAGCCGCGCGCCGGCGTAGGTGCCGTTTTGCAGCCACAGCAGCCGTCGAATCGGCCCGTTGTGCGCTTTTTTCGCCAAGCCGCCCTTGGCGTCCGGCAACGTCAGCACACGCAGCCAACCGACGCTGTCGGCCACCGCGATGCGTTTGCCCGCAGGACCGAAGCGCACCGCGGTCCACGTCTTGCTCGGCGCGTCGACGGCTGCGCTCTGATCCAGGCCAACCACCCCCCCAGTCAGCGGCCGAATTCGCAGCACCTGCGTGGCGCCCACCGTGGCCAGCAGCTTGCCGTCCGGCGAGATCGCGATCCCCAGCACCGGCTGCTCGTGTTCGAAGTGGGTCGCCAACCGCGCGCCCGTCGCCTTGTTGTGCACCACCACCGCCGCGCCGGCCGCCCACGCCACCACGTCGCCCGTGACGGCCATGCCGCCCGCGTTCACCCCGCCGACCTGCCACAGCGGGCAGACGCTGTCCTCATCCGTGAGCCCGTCGCAGTCATTGTCGAGCCCGTCGCAGCCAAGCTCCTTTTCCGCCTGATAGCCCACAATTGCAGCGTAATTGGGCTCGATCCAGGCGCCACTGCAGATTTTGCGGCTGCCCGCGCAGACCCCGAGCTGCTGCTTCGCCAAGGGGCCGACGAGGCCCTCGTCCGTGAGCCCGTCACAGTCGTTGTCCTTGCCGTCGCAGCTCTTCTCGATCGCCTCATAGCTCAGCGTGACCAGCGACGGCAGGCCTGCCACGAAGGCGTGGTAGTCCGGCGCCTGCCACGTGCCATTCAAGCAGACCGGCTTCGCCCCCGCGCACACCCCTGCGCTCAGCAGCGCGCCGCCGCCCGGCAACGTGTCAGGCGCGATCAAGCCTTCATCCGTCTTGCCGTCGCAGTCGTTGTCGAGGCCGTCACAGCTCACCTCGATCGCCTCCCAATCGGGCGCCGTGGCGGCCGTCGGTGCCGTCCAGATGCCGCCAACGCAGACCATGGTCAGCCCAGCACACACCCCCGCGCCGCTGGACAGCGGCGGCTTGGCTTGGATGTCGTCGTCGGTGATGCCGTCGCAGTCGTTGTCGAGGCCGTCGCAGGTCAGCTCCGAGACCTCGTAGCCGTCCACCTGCCACGCGATCGGCTCCTGCCAGCCAGCAGCCCCACCGCACACCTGCTGCGCCTTGAGACAGACCCCTTTGGCAGGCCACGTTTTGGCTAGCGGGCGCGACAGGTTGTTGTCCGTCTGACCGTCGCAGTCGTTGTCTTTGCCGTCGCACTCGGTCTCGACCACCTGCCAATCCAACGCCTCGCTGTAGTCGCACGAAGGCTTGTCAGCGTAGCAGCTCACCTTGATTTTACCGGCGCAGACGCCCTGAAAGCCGCAGCCCAGATCCTTGATAGACTGGCCAAATGGACAGACCGACGGGTCGCTCGTGTCCACCGTGGCCGCGCTGTCCTGGCCCGCGTCGAAGCCTGGGTTTAGGCCTGCGTCGGGCGCCGCGCCGTCCGCCGTCGTGCCGTCTGGGGTGGCGTCGACCTTCGCGACGTCGACCTTCGCGGCGTCACTGGCGATCGTGTCCGTCACGGTGTCCGCGTCGTCCGCTGTGGCGGCGGCGTCTGCTGCGGCGTCGGCGTCTGCTGTGGCGTCGTCGTCCGCTGTGGCGTCGTCGTCTGCTGTGTCGGCGTCGTCTGCTGTGTCGGGGACCAACGCGGCGTCCGCCTCCGTCGCAGGGTTGGCATCTGTGACCCTTACGGCGTCGGCTGCCGCCCCATCGAGTGCTGCGCTGCCGTCGTCATCTATGCCGCGCGTCGTCTCATCGTCGTGGCTGTCGGTCGCCCGGCTGGCGCCTGCGTCGACGTCCCGTGGCCCAGGCGATACCGCGTCACCGCAGCCCCACGCGCACAGCGCGACGCAGGCGAAGAGGGCAGGCAAGTGGGCGGCGGGAGGGCGTTTCACGTGAGCAGCGTAGCACCTCAGCGCGCGGGTGCGCGGGTGAGCGAGCGCTGTGGCCACACGACGGGGCTCAACCAACGGGGCTCAGAACAGCCCTGGCATCAACAACACCGCAGCCAGGGTCGCCGCGCTCACCGTCGCGAACAACAGCAGGCAGTAGCCCATGATCTCGCCGAACGCCACGCCGGTCACGCTCAGCAGCGGGATCGCCCAGAAGGGTTGAATCAGGTTCGTCGACATGTCGCCGTACGCGAAGGCCATCACCGTCGCGCCGTGGGGTAGGCCGTGTTGCGCTCCGGCGGCGAGGATGTAGGGCGCCTCGATGACAAACTGCGATCCGCCCGAAGGCACCAAGTAGTTCACCACGGCGCTCAACACGTAGACGATCGCCGGATACGTGCGGTGATCTCCGACCGACGCGATCCAGCCGGTCATCTGCTCGGCCAGGGGGGTCAAGGTCATCAACCCGAAGATGCCGGCGTAGAGCGGGAACTGCACGATGATACCCCACGCGTTCTTGGCGCCCTGCTCGCAGCCGGCCAGGAAGGTGCGCGGCGAGTCGTGCAGGACCAGCGCTAGGCCCAGGAATGCGGCGTTGTAGCCGTTGATGTCCCAGCCGCCGGCGCCCTCGCGCACGAACCGAGTGATCAGGTGGCTGAGCACGAGCCCACCCACGAGCAGGCTCAGCAGCCGGCTGTGGTCGATCCGCTGCGCTGGGCTGAGCAGGCTGCGCGCGGGCCGTGGCGGCGGCGGGGTCAGCAGCGCGCGCGCACGTTCGACGGGCAGCGGGCGCGCGTCGCCCGGTGCGGGGTGCAGCGCCGCGACCGTGAGCGTGGCGACGGCGGTGATGACGACGACATAGACGAGGTTGAAGGGCGCAAACAGCGTCTCGGTGATCGGCAGCGGCGCGGCGAGGATGCCTTGCTTGACCAGGAAGTTGCCTGCGGTCGCCGC